>Ga0213870_1000291_pt1 | contig 25955 bp, 36 predicted proteins | sample WICALVC2017_Meta_FD_160119 | JGI IMG/M metagenome (GOLD analysis project Ga0213870, IMG submission 160119) | Freshwater microbial communities from subterranean cave lake in Wind Cave National Park, South Dakota, United States - WICALVC2017 | ecosystem: Environmental > Aquatic > Deep subsurface >... | reverse complement strand
CCTGATTTTCAAATCTGTTTCCAACCAGCTCAGTTTTGTTGTGCAGGCTTCAATGATAGGTGTGAATCCATTGAAACATTGGCAGTTCTGGATAGTTCCTGATATCTTTACAATATTCGGTATTCTCGTGTTCATATTGTCAATCACTTGGGTTAAAATCAGCCTGAATCTAACCAGGGAAAAAAACAAGCCGAAGAATCCTTTTGATTATTTTGTTTATCTCACTCTCTACATTACAGTCTTTCCAGCTAATTTGGTTCATTCCATTTGGCGATACATGACGAAGAATTTCAAGTGGTAAAAGATGCAGAAGGATGTTTTTTGGCGTTCTGGAGTAATCACTACTATAATTTTTGTTATAGGCATTGCTGTCGGTGTCTGGTTGGATAGTTCCAGAGCTGAAGAGGTTCAAAGCAGATTAACAGAAATAGACACTTTCTGGAATGATGCAAGACTGCAAACATCTTTGCATAGTTTGTTCAACCAATCCTTGTCTTGTGATAGTGCAGTTAATGCCAATCTGCAGTTCAATGATAAAATTTTCAAAGAGGGCCAAAAGATAGAGAGGTTTGAGCAGACCAACAGGTTCGCACCCGCACTTTTACTTGAAAAGAGCAGATACGCATTGCTCCAAATTCAGTTTTGGTTTAATAGTATCGACATAAAAAATAATTGCAATGTTACCTACTCAACACTTGTTTATTTTTATTCATACTACAACGAAACTGTCGCAGTACAACAAAAGGTGCAGAGCGCGGTTTTGCTTGATGTAAAAGAGAAATGCGGTACGGATGCGATGCTCATTCCACTTCCAATAGATTTGAACATAACTACCATTGATGTTCTAAAAGAAAATTACAAAATAAAGAAAACACCGGCTATTTTGATAAATGAAAATATATTGTTGGAAGGTTTGCAGAGAGAAAGCGATTTGCAAAAATACTTGAGCTGTTAAAGCAATTTTAATTTCCCAGTTATCTTATCTATTTTCTTCTCCTCAACAGGACCTATGCCTAAAGCTGTAATAGTCCCAGCTTTTAATTGTGTTAGTCCTGCGTCCTTGACCAAAAACCATGATAACTTAGCATCTTTAACTTTCCTGTAAATTTCCTTCAACTCTTCCAGACTGTTAACTTTCAAAACAATCTTTTTCGAACCTTCATTTTCCCATTTTTCTATAATATCCATATCAACATTTTTCATGCTTCCTACAGCCGCATGAGCAGATTGGGAAGCAACTTTCCCGATACCTAGCTTCAAATCCCTACGAATTACGATTACCTGCTTGTATTTAGTCAATTCAATCACTGCACTAGAGGATGTAGATACACTTCTACAAATGGCAAGGCAAAATAGCCAGCATATGCTATCATAAGATTCTTCCCTATTTTGCTGATGATGGATGCCAATAAAAATTTCTTCACACCGAAATTACTCGCACCAGCGATTATGCCAATTACATCAAAAGGGAACGGCAATATGCCAATCACAATAATCGCAAAAAAGCCGTATCTTTTAATTAATTTCGTTAATTCGGCGATTTGTTTGAATTTTTTATGCACACTTTTGCTAACAACCTTCCTGCCGGCAACCCCCACAAGATAGCCTGTTATCTCTCCTATGCCTGAGCCAACCCCTGAAACAACGCTGACAATCAAAGGGTTAAGCCCCAGGCTGGAAGCAAAGAATATCAACACATATAGTGGCATTGGAATTATGACTGTAGAGGCTGAAACGATGCTTGCAAAAAATAACGCTATATAACCATATGAAGCGATTAAATTTTGAAATAATGAAATTATCGCGTCAATAACCATAAGAATTATTTAATTTCAACCAATATATTTTGGTTGTTCCTCTTTCCTCTGCGGGAGTATGACTGGGAAAACCACCGGCGGCGGCAATTCAAGTTCTTCCGAAAGGTTTACACCAAGCGTCAGGCATTTTTTAAACAGAAAATTCTTAATCTCCCTATCAGCGTCTTCCGACAGCCTACCATCCTTCTTCCAAGTTTTAAGTATTTCCTTGCTATTCTTCGTGGCGTAAATTAATTCCCCAATAAACTTTATTTTAGCAACATCGGGGTTATACGAACTTTCAAATTCAAAACCTATTAGTAATGATGGCTGTTTGCCAAGTAAATCTAGCTCCTTTTCTTCTACGGTTGTTATCCTTGGCGTTGAATTAATATTCATATTTTCTGCAGCAGTGGTTTTCCTTTCAGCTACAATCGATTTTATCGAACATCCTATTACTGGCATAGAAACACATTAACCATATTACTTTTTATACCTTAATATAACCATGAAAAAATCGATGAAATTTCTCATTTCTAAAAGCATGATGTTTGAAATTCCTCATGAGTACCTATTCCCAATAGCTTTTATTTCTTTCATACTAACGGCAGGCATATTATGGGTTATAGCAATTTTAGGCATGGCGAAATTTCTGCTTTTACTTCTGCCAGCATATTTTGCGAACATAGTTGCGTTTTGGTCTAGCAAAATACGTTTACTGAAACCTTTGGATAAGCCAATAGACTTGAAACTTACTTGGATTGATGGAAATAGAATTTTAGGCGATAGCAAGACGTTCAGAGGCATCTTAAGTGGGCTAATGATATCAACTGTTATAGCTTACTTTTTATATTACGTTTCAAATGCGATCATTTCTTATTCCTCTCTTGAAGAGGCATTGTTTTTGGGATTTTTGGTTGGTATTGGTGCTATGGGTGGTGATTTGATAAGGAGCTTTTTTAAAAGAAGGATTGGGTTAAGAAGCGGAGAAAACTGGTTCCCATTCGACGACTTAGATTTTGCATTAGGTGCTCTTTTGCCATTGGGTGTTTACGTTAATTTTCCAATGACATTTGTAATATTGACTTTAATTGGCACATTAACACTGCGTTTTTCATCGAACATTTTTGATTTTACATTTAAACTAAAGAAGCCCAAATGATCTTACGATTTTATTTAATTGGTAGAAGTGACGCTGGAATTTTGACATCTCCTCTCCAAACACTTTTGTTTCCCTTTTCAGGATGCTTTCAATTATATCATCACTTTCAGAAAAAGTCCAAACTTTTCCTATATCCGAAGGCATATGCGCATCACTGCCAGCTGTTACGCCTAAATTAAGTTCCTTTGCAATTCTAAGCGCTTGTCGATTATCGTTTTTTGAAGTACGGTAATTTAACACTTCAACACCGTCTATATCTAAATTTTCGATTAGCTTACCAAGACCTTGTCTCGATATACCTGTGACTAGAGGATGTGCGGCTATTGCTATCCCTCCCAAATCCCCAATGCTGTCAATTGCCTCCTCTGCAGTCATTTTCTTGTCCATATTCCATTCTTCTATGCCTAGCCCAAGTATATGACCATCCTTACTGCTGATTTCTACACCAGGTATAATCCTCAAATCTATTTTTTTTTGTCTTACTATCTTCAAGCATTCTAAAACTCCTTTAAATGTTTCATGGTCTGTGACGGCGATTCCATCCAAACCTTGTTTTATCGCAAGTTTAATCAAATCAACGGGCTTAATAATAGATTCAAATAACCATTTAGTTTGCGACGAATAGATTGTGTGCGAATGCAAATCAAACTTCATCTAATCACATATATTTTTTAAAGAAATAATAAATTGAAGAATAGTGTCTTAACCAAGAAAAGTTTCTATGAATAATGTAATGTCTTGTTGAATCTAAAGCCAAATGAAACAATCCAGTCAAAAGCAACAGGGTTAAAGTTAAGTCAAAATTCTTTAAATATAAAGCAATGCTGAAAATAATAAAGAACTCTATTGTATGAAACGGGTAGAAATGCGGCCTATCTAAAGTATACTCTTGGTTTGCGTACTTCATTATTTTGGAAAAATTAACTGTCCTCAGCTTGTAAATAAAATAAGGCAAGTGATCCAAGTCAATAAGCACACCCCATGCTAAAATCAAAAGAATTAGTTCAAGAGAGAATATTTTAAGGAATAATAAAAGTGGGATGAACACAACCAGATTGAAGACAGTATGGACATACCATGGCGGCATATATTATCAAAGTTTAAATAATCTACAATAAATAACCAAATAATAGTGTTTGATTTGTCTAAAATAAATGTTGGAGTAATAGGCGTTGGGAATTGTTTTGCAGGCCTTTACCAAGGAATTGAATACTACAGAAAAATGAAGAATCCTAAAATTCTGGGTGCGATGGAGAAAATTGGAAATTATAGTGTGTTTGACATAGAATTTACCTCAGCTTTTGATGTTGGTGCTAATAAAGTTGGTACTAATTTAACTGAAGCTGCATATACAGATCCAAACAAAGTTTTCTGGGTTAACAAATCAGAAGTGCCCAAAAGCAAGATAATAGTTGGTGAATCACCTGCATTAGATGGAGTTGGGTTGTATGTCCAGAACTTAATAAAACCTGTAAAGAACAAACCTTTGCCTAAGTTAGAAAAAGAGATAGTGCAAAACATCGAGGACAGTAAAACAGAGATTCTTATCAATTATTTGCCTGTCGGAAGCCAGAAGGCGACAGAGTTTTGGGTAGATATAGCACTGAAGACTAACTGCGGTTTTATAAATTGCATGCCTGTATTCATTGCAAGCAACAGCAAATGGGAATTGTTATTTAGAAAGGAGGGACTACCCTTGATTGGTGATGATATTAAAGGAGTTATAGGGGCAACCATCGTCCATAGAACATTAGCACAGCTTAGCGATACAAGGAACAGTATGCTTGACACAACTTATCAAATAAATGTTGGAGGTAACACAGATTTTACAAATATGCTTGAAAGAGAGAGACTTGAAAGCAAGAAAATAAGTAAAACCGAATCTGTGCAAAGCGTGCTGCGCAATAGAGTGCCCGATAATAAAATTTATGTTGGTCCAAGTGATTTTATCCCGTTTTTGGGCAATACCAAATTAGCGTTTATTAGACTTGAAGGAAATATGTGGGCCGATAGAAGGTATAGCATAGAATTGCGATTAGAGGTTGATGATAAGGCAAATAGTGCGGGTATCGCAGCTGATGCAATTAGAACTTTAAAACTTGGGTTGGATAGAAAAATTAGCGGATGTTTGACTTCTGCCTCGGCGTTTTTAATGAAACATCCTCCAAAACAGATGTTTGACGAAGAAGCAAAAAAAGCATTTGATGAATTCTTGGCTGCCAAGATTGATAGATGATAGATTTGCTTAGACAAACGCGATTCGGTCAAAAATCAAAAAATTGGTTAGAAAAGTTCGCTTTAATTATACCACTAAAACCCAACCAAATCACTATAGCAGCAATTTTTTTAGCCATTCTGGGTTTTTTAGCCATTTATTCTAATCAACTATTGCTTGGTTTTTCTCTATTCTTGATTTCGGGATTTTTCGATGCTATAGACGGTGCTGTTGCTAGAGTCAAAAATCAAAAGACAAAATTGGGATTCTTTTTGGATGGCGTATCTGACAGAATAGTAGAATTTCTTATCATATTATCGTTTCTCTTTCTACCATTTCCAGGCATACCCAAAGAGTTCTTGTTATTTACTCTTTTATTCTTTTCACTGACAATCCCCTATCTAAAAGCATATGCCGAGCATTCTGGGAATTTGACGCATGAAGAAGCATTGCGAATGGGCGGAATTTTCGAAAGGTCCGAAAGGTTGATTTTATTTTACCTGATACTTGTTTCATCTATTCTTGGTTTTGGAAGTATATCGAGTCTCCTTCTTTCGGTCAGCATCTTTTTGGCATTTATAACTTTTATTCAAAGATTTTACTATGTTGTAAAGCATTAGCCTGAAATCTTAAATAATATATAGGACATTATCAATATTGCATTTTGATAGCCCCGTCGTCTAGCGGTCAAGGATAGAGAATATCCCTGAAGTCAGGCTTTGGTATCTAACTAAAGCTCAGATAAAATATGATGAAGATACCTGGAGACTGCAGTTCGAATCTGCACGGGGCTACTACTTTTTCCAAAATTTTATGATTACAATTGGTACGGCTACGACTGTAATTAAAGCCAACACCATTATCAAAATATTCTGAGTTGTATAAAGTAGAGAGCCAAAGTATCCTAAAATAAACGATCTAGGTATGGACCCAATTAATGTGAAAATAACGAAAGTTGAAAATTTAATCTTCCCTATTCCAGACGCTATTGAAAAAATTTTGTATGGAACGAATGGTATCAGTCTACTTACCAAAACTGAATAAGCCCCCCATTTATTAAACCACTTATCGACAAAAGCTAGTTTGCCCGAAGTAATGAAGAAATATTTACCATACCTATTCAAGAATGGTCTGCCCCCATATCTCCCTATATAATATCCGACGATTGCACCTGCCGTAGAGCCCAACCCACCAAAAACAGTTATGTCTAGTATAGAAAATCCCAGAACACCAGCTGCTACCAACACAGCTTCTGACGGTACTGGAACTACGCTGGACTCTAGAAACATCCCTATAAAAATACCAAGAGGACCTAATTCTAAAATCAATTCATGTATAGATTCCAACAATGTCATAATTATCTATTTGCTTAATTCAAGAAAATTCACATCTTCATTAGAATTTTCTATTTATTATAAAGGTTGGCAATTTACCCAATATATTATAGGCATCATCTTTAATCCTACCTTTTAAAGGTTTTAATAATTCAATAGCATCGTTTGCATATTTGTTTGCAAGATTTTTTGAATATGTTAAAGCGCCTGTATTTCTCAAAATTTGCTTAACTTTTTCCACATCATTTTGAGTTATCTTTTTATTTCCCAATATTTTATTAAGAACCGCTTTTTGTGAAACATTGGCAAGTTCATAAGCTTTAATAATTAACATAGTTTTTTTGCCTTCTGCTAAATCGCTTGTTACAGGTTTTCCTAATTCACTCTGTTTGCCGAATACACCCAAAATATCATCTTGAATTTGAAATGCGCAGCCAATGTTTTTTGCGTATTTCCATAAAACTGTGGCTATTTCATGCTTAGTATCAGACAAAGCTGTGGCTACTTGTGTTGCATATTCAAATACACTTGCGGTTTTCATTTCTATAAGCTTTATATAATCACTTTCTTGGACATCTAAACTTTCCAGCTCATCATCAAGAATCTGACCCTTAATTACAGTCTCTGACGTCTCTCTGATAACCTTTATTACATAAAGTTTTTTGTCATCAGAAAAATCTGAATCCAGAACACATTGAAGCGATAAGAAATTCAAATAATCTCCGGCTAGTATTGCCATAGCTTCTGCTTCTTTTTCGGCATTCTTAATTTGGTTTTCTTCAAACCATGTTTCAAACATTTTATGGAAAGAACTTCTGCCCCTCCTCATATCACTTTCGTCAATTAAATCGTCATGAAACAAAGTTGAGTTGTGAAGAATTTCTGCAGATAAAGCAATTCTGATAAACGAATCCAAATCTTTGCCTCCGGTGCCTTCATAAATTATCGTTGCTAGTACAGGCCTCAATCTTTTCCCACCGTTCAACAGGAAATCGCTTATTCCTATATTAAATTTTTTATCCCATTCTGAGTGGTGATTTGACATATACTTTCTTATAAATCCCTTTAATTGTTTGTTGACCATTGTCTGATATTTCAACAATTTTAATTTTATCATATCACCACTATTTGATTACCTTGTACTTATGAAGATATTCATAAAATAAGATAGTAACTATTGAAATACCTAATGTACCTGTAGATAGCATTAAAATCTCTTCGATTGGCATGATGAACAAGTAAACGTTTATTACCCTGTCTGCACTATATTGCCATGCCTTATTGTAAATTGAGATAGCATCCCAAATTGTAATAATCGGAAACGTTATCAGAAACGTCTTAACTATTGTGGAAATATTCTTTTTAACATAGTTTTTATACCTAATTAATAGCAATAAAATAGGCAACCAACTAAATATCGCCATATATACCAAATATGTGTAATTTCCAAATGTCATATTATCGCTTCAATATCATCAATGTCACTGAAGAAACAAAAAGTATTAGTGATGCCATGAATATTATTTCTTCTACTGGCAAGCCGAATACCCATATACCCATGATATTCACGAAATACCACACACCATTTGTAATTGCCAAATAATCCCATATCATAGTTACCGGCAAAATCACCAAAACGCACAGAACCACGAGTTTATACCTAGCTATGATGTTTCGGTTCAGTAAAATTATAGACAGCGTAGGCAGAACAATAAAAACCGAAAGTAATGTCATATATGTAAGCTCACCCATCGAATTCCCTCATTAAGATTTAAATAGACAATCTATTCTTTTAATTTATGGGAAAACCATTTATAAGTGTTATCATTCCTGCTCTTAATGAGGAGAAATACATAGAAAATACCCTAAGGGCGATAAAGAACCAGGATTACAAGGGCAGTTATGAAATAATTGTTGCCGATGGCATCAGTACTGACAAAACGGTTGAAATAGCCAAGAAATACACCAATAAAGTCATTCGTGTCAAAAAAAAAGGAATTGGGTCAGGAAGAAACGCTGGAGCATTTCATGCAAAATGTGACATACTGCTATTTATTGATGCCGATACAATACCCTCTGCAAACCTGTTTTCTAGCATAACCAAAGCCTTTAAGAAAAAAGATGTAGTTGCAGCCGCCTGCAAATTCTACCCAATCAACCCTGATAAATCCATAACCGCCATATACAAAATTTACAATAAATTCATGAAGCTTTCCATAAAATTAAAAAATGCTGGCATAGCTGGCATGTGTTGTGCATATAGAAAATCTATATTTGAACAGCTAGGGGGGTTCGATGAAACTTTAAGTACATTCGAAGATGCTGATCTTTCAAGGAGAGCCAACAAATTGGGTAGGATAATTTTATTGAAAAACACCGTTGCATTAACATCCAGTAGGAGAATTGAGAAATGGGGTGCTAAGAATGCACTCTTTTCCTATTTGTTTAACTTCATGAAATTCTATTTGATAGGCAAAGGATATACTGCCGATAGGTACAAGCCTGTTCGATGAGTTAAAAAGATCTGGAATATATTTAATCATATGAATGATGTTAAATCTGTTTTGAGTCTAATTAGGCTTCAAGATCAAATTTTCATTATCATGGCAATTTTAATAGGAAGTTTTTTGCATTCTTTTTCACTAAGTAATATTTCACTACCTCTAATATTTTTTATAATTTTTCTATCATCCTTTACATTTGCTATAGATGATATTGCCGATGTTAAAATTGATAGGTTGAGTAAGAAAACTAGAAATCCAATAGTCTTAAAACAAATAAGTTTGTCCTTTGCAAAATTCCTGTCATTTATTTTCTTTATTTTAACATTATTTACTTCATTTCTACTTCCATACAATTTATTTTATCTATCAATGTTCCTACTTTTTATTTCAATTACTTATTCGTTTTTCATACGGGCCAAATCTAATCCGCCACTTGATTTAGTTTATCATGGTTTAAGTCCAGCTATAATTTTTGTGATGATTAGTTTTTTATACAAATCATTTGATTTGACAATATTTTTTGTTTCTTTTATGGTCTTTAACATCTTCATGCTTATTCAGCTTTTGCAAGAAATACGAGATTTCAGTTCTGATAAAAAGTTGATAAAAACAGCAGCAATAATCTTAGGTAAGAGAAATTCTATTAAACTTTCAATAATTCTCTTATTCTTTGTGTTGCTAATTGTATTAACTGGGATAATTATGTTTGTGTTTCCTATCAGTTCTTTACTCTACCTGCCTTTATCTTCCCTTTTGTTCATCCCTTTAATGAAAGGTTTAAAGAGCAAGCGATACGAATCTACTTTATTGAATGAATTTCGGAAAAATTTGATTATTGTAACAATAATTTTCTTTATCGTGTTTTTGATTTCAACGTTTTTCTAGATTAGAAGATATTTAAAAATCCAAGCAATAAAACAATAAGATTTACGAAAATAGGTATGGTCAAAACTATCGGTTTCTTTTCGAGTAGTTGCCTTACTTTTTTATTTAAAAATATTATCAACAATGGAGAAAGTAATAAATACAATAAAGCTAAATCAATTCCGCCATATAAAAAGAAAATCAAACCATTCAATACAATTATAGAAAATGCCAATCCTATTAGCAATTTTAGTGAAATGCCTTTTCCCAACAGTTGCACAGTAGTCTTTATCTTGTTCTTCTTATCTAAATGATAATCATAGCGTTGATTTAGAATTTCTGGTATGAGTGAACCTAAGAAAAAGGAAAGGAGTGCCATACCATTTAAAATATTAGTACCAGCCGTAACAAAGACGCCCATTGAAATTAAAGGCCCTATTATGGCATGTGACAGAACATCAAAAGGCGGTCTTGACTTAAATCTAAAATAACCAGATGAATAAACCAATCCAATTAACAATATTAAACCTATTAATACAAAATTGTAAATTCTCATTTGCAATGAAATCAACAAAGCTAGTAAACTGAGAATTAATGTTATTCCATAAGCCTCTCTTTCAGAGATTTGCCCATTTAATATTAGATTTTTATGGAAAAACTTCCTTCTTTTCTTCAAGCCAAGTTCCAATTTAGCGTCTTCCAAGTCATTGAAACCATAAATTGCCCAGATTGCAAATAAGTTAGACAAAGCCATCTGCGAAAACTCATATAAATTGACCTTTCTTGCCAACAAAGTTGAAAAAAATAGAATATAAAGTACTGTTACTGTAGTATTTCTAAACCTTATAAATGTCAATAGGTTACACATCTTCATTATATCAATATTTATTTAATTGTGATTTAGAAAATGGCCTTAAATAACAATTTCATAGCGGTCCATACGGTAAACTTCCTTCTTTTCTCTGTATCCGAAAATGCCATAGTCACAAGTTGTTTAAAATCATTATCATTTGCAAATTTCTTGAAAGCGCGTTTAATTAACCATTTGAAATTTCCAGCTATCTTGGATAATAAATGATATTTTAGATAGCTACGTACATAAAGTCTCCACATTTCGTCTTGGTACTTCTTAAATATCCGCCCAGAGTAATCATCCTTCTTCAGCCCATCACTGATAAAACTGGATGCGACCTTAGCGCTAACTAACCCAGGACCAATCCCCTCACCTGTGAATGGATCAATCAACGAAGCCGCATCACCCAACAACAGAAATCCATCCCCATACATCTTTCGTCGTGCTGTAACTATAGGCAGATTCCAACCTCTTAGACTACCCTCTACAACCTCCGCGTCTTTAAATCTATCAACAAGCAGAGGGTTAGTCTTAATCTCTTTAAATAACAAATCTTGTAAGTTTACTTTGTATTTCTGAATCGAATTAGTAGACATCCCCACGCCAACATTGGCCATCCCATTCTCAAGAGGAAATATCCAAAAATACCCCGGTATTAATCCAAGTTCCTGATTTTCAAGGAAGTATATTTCTAACTTGTTACTTAAGTCCTTGATATTTTTATAGTAGATTCTCAATGCAGATGCATGATGATCAGGTTTAAAATGAGATAACCCTACTTCTCTAGCCACAACAGAATTAGCGCCGTCTGCACCAACAACAATCTTGGCCTTAAATATCCTTCCTTCTTTAGTATTCGAATCGATGCCTTTTATTCCAACTGCCTTCTTGTTTTCAAAAATCAATCCAGTCACTGTGAAGCCTTCTAGTGTATCAACCAATTTCTTCGCCTCTTGAAAAATAATGTCATCAAACACTATCCTTTTTGAGACATGCCCATAAAATCCTTCAAAGTCAACATCCAACTTTTGACCAATAATGAATACAAGCGCACCATTGAAAATCCCATGAGGATTAGCTTCAACGGCTTTAACCAATTTCAATTCCTCTAAAATGGATTTGGATTTTCCGGTAATACCATCCCCACACGCTTTATCACGAGGGAAATTTGCCTTGTCTACAAGCAAAACATCATGACCTTGCCTACCTAAAAAGATAGCACACGCGGATCCTGATGGACCGCCACCTACAATAATTACATCATAATTTTCTTTCATAGGTTCCATAGTTATCTATCCATTTGGTAATTAATTACTATCTTTTATTAAAGCTAAAAAGGAAAAATACATTCCCAGTAGTTTTAAGTTTATCCCTTCTTATAAGGTTCTAATTTATAATTTCTTTAAGATTAGTCTATGAAGCCTAAGTATAGCATCATAATTCCTACTAAAAACGAAGAAGATACTATAGCCCATGTGCTATACAATATTCCAAATGAACTTAAAAAAAATTCAGAAATTATAGTTGCAGACTCTTCGGATGATTTGACCCCACATATAGCCAAATCATTTGGAGCTACTGTTATAAAAATAAAATCCGGTGGTAAAGGCAAAGCTGTAAGAATCGCAGTTGGAAAAAGTAGAGGTGATACATTAATTTTCTTGGATGGTGATGGGACAGACCCGCCAACTTACATACCACATTTATTGAAAAAATTGGAGGATTGCCATCTGGCGTTAGGCTGCAGGGATGAAAAGAAAACCAAAGACAAGTTGGGCAAAATGTTGTTTTTAATTTATAAGTTTGGTTTCGTCAGCCCATTTTTTAAAAAAATCAATAAACTTGGTCTAAATGTTTCTGATCCTTTAGCCGGGTTTCGAGCTATCCGCAAAAGTGACTTTAAGAGGTTGGATTTGCAAAGCAATAATTTTGAGCTGGAAACTGAAATGAATATCAAAGCGTTGCATCTAGGTTTCAAAATAGGTATTGTCCAAATTCCAGTCACTCTTCGAAGGAATAGTATTTTTAAAAGTAAGCTACTGCTGAATCCTAAAGAATTAATTAAAATAATAAAGCTAAGTTCTTGATGCTTTTATTTTAAGTTCCGAATTATATTTATGGCAACTATGGGAAAAACTTTGAACTTGAAGGATTCAATGCAAATTCTGCACAAATACAAAATTCCTATACCAAAATCAGAAATGACTAAAACTGCTGAGCAGGCTATAAAAACTGCTAAGAAATTAGGTTACCCAGTCGTAATTAAATTGGTTAGTACTGACATCACCCATAAGACCGATGTTGGAGGCGTTCACATTAATTTAGTTGATGAAAAGGAGTTAAGAACAGCTTATGAAAATATGCTAAAAACTGTAAGGAAGACGTTTCCAAAAGCTAAAATAAATGGTATTCTTGTGCAAAAGATGATACCTGACGGTCAAGAAGTTATCATTGGCTGCAAGAAAGATGAACAGTTTGGGCATGTATTAATGTTTGGGTTAGGTGGAATTTTTACAGAAGTTTTTAGCGATGTCTCCTTTAAGGTAATTCCAATTGATAAAAATGATGCAGAAGCTATGGTTAAAGAAATCAAGGGATACACCATTTTGCAAGGTTATCGTGGCAAGAAGTATGATGTCGATTCTTTAATAAAAATACTGTTAAAAGTATCCCATTTAGTGGAAAAGAATCACAAAATAAAGGAAATGGACATAAATCCTGTTATCTTGTTGAATAAGGGTGCTATAGCAGTTGACTCTAGAATAGTTCTTGAATGAGATTATATATTTAGTATCCGAATTTATTTTAGTTGATTCTATGGTTTTACTCGAGTTGGTTATTGTAATATTAGTTGTACTATTGGTTTACTTCATTATCAAAGATTTTCGATGGAAATACAGGTTTGAACAAAAAGTCAAAGGGTGGTTGGAAAAGGAGGAAGTAAGAATTCGGCAGGACGCTATTCAGAGAAGTGCTCGTTCATTGTCTGGTAAAACTGTGGAAAAATTCATTCCTTTTCTAGACAAGTTTCCCTATGACCCGCATGATGCAAGGTGGTTGGGAGATCCTATAGACTTTGTTATTTTCGATGGTTATTCTTCTAAAGGCAATTTAGATCATATAGTATTTTGTGAGGTCAAATCTGGTGACAGCAAATTATCAAATTCACAGAAAAAGGTTAGGGAAGTTGTTGAAAATAAGCGTGTAAAGTGGCTAGAATTCAAAGTTTAAAATTCTTATAAGATATATATACTGAAATGCCCATAAAACCAATAATATTTATTTACCTTATGAAAACCTTTAGTCAACTTAAGTTTATTTAAACACGTACCACCCATTTATAAGGTCAATTATGACGAAGAAATACAAGATAGTTTACGAAAGAAGTCTTTGCATAGGAGCAGGTACGTGTGTAGCTATTAACCCTAAATCCTGGGAGCTGGATAATTCTGATAACAAGGCAAATTTATTTAATTCTAAACTGAAGGAAGGAACGACTGACGTGTTTGAACTCGAGATTGATGAAAACACTTTGAACATAGAACTGGAAGCAGCAAAAGGATGTCCTGTCAATTGCATTCATATAATAGATATGGAAACTGGGGAGCAGTTGGTTTAACCTTTTTCTTAAAATACCAGCCTAGAAACATCGTTAAAAATTATACCTATCCTCATGATATTTTCTAGTAAAGTATTATTGTCATAATTAGAAAACAAATTATAATCCCTATTTCTAATCTTTGCTAAAACAAACCTGTATTTTGAGACGAATAAAGCAGCCGCTAATTTTAACTTAATGTTAGGTAACGATTTTATGTATTTTTCTCCACTCCAAAATAAGCTCTCAATTTCACCTACCTGACTTCTAGTAAAGTTCCTCAATTCCTGCGAATTTTCGTTCATATTATTTATATTTATGTTGAATTTTTCAATATCCTCTTTTGATATGTTAATTTGACTATTTCTTATATCCTTTCTGAAGTCTCTTAACAAATGTGCCAAGTCAGATGCTGATGCTACAGTTTTAGAAATCCCATTCATAATTTTTGCATCAACATCTGGATTCAAAACTAAAATACCTATGTTCGCGAAACTACCGCCTACATAGTAGGCGTATTTCAATAACCATTTTTTTGTAACGATTCTAGGTCTTTTCAGCTCAAATTCAAATGCTGTCAAGTAATTATCCAGAACATACTTTTTCATCTTGTAAGCTACTTTACTATCTAATTTCTTCATCAACAAAATACAAGTTTCATATTCATTCAAATTTTCAACTTGCTTATCTGAGAAAATATTTTCAATTGCTTTCCTTTCTTTTCTTAAAAATTTTAATTTTTGTCTTTTAGTAAGATATCCTTGATCCAAAGTGTCATCAATCCACCTCAGAAAATAATAAACTAAAAAAGCCATTTTTTGCATCCTTTTCGCTACAAGGTTTTTTGCTAAAATATAAGCAAGCTTATTTTCCTTTTTTGAAGTTTCTTTTGCCCTTTTTAAAATTATATCTTCCATTTGCATAATATCAAATATTAATCAATTTATTGTTAAATAAATGTAATTTGAATAATCGGTGTTATGATGAAGGGTTTAATAAGCGGTCTTGCCAGAGAATTGCATACCAAGCCATTGAAAATGCTGTTCCTTCTAATCTTGACACTTGATATTATCGTTGGAATTTTCGACCTTCGTCTTATGCTAAAACTGACGCTATTAGCTGTTCTCGGTTGCATTTTTACATACACGGTCAATATACCTTTAAAAAAGTTGTTTAAAACTAAAAGGCCTCAAATGGATAAATATCAGGACATGGAATATGGATTTCCTTCCTTTCATACCCAAACAGCATTTACGATAGCTACAATATATTCTTTCTATTTTAATTCACTTTTCTTCCCCACTTTTCTTTTTGCTGCGTTTGTAGGTATTAGTCGACTAATGACAAAGGCTCATAAGTTTATAGATATATTTTTCGGCAGTATATTGGGTGTGTTGGTTGGCACAATCGTACTCCTAATATAAAAGGATTTTGAATACATATGCTGAATTTAAGAAAAATTTCCCACATGCTATATACAGTCCATATTCCAAGGAATTTTCTGCAATATTTTATAAGTGTTATTGTTTTTTATACAATCTTTGGTGAAATTTCTCTAGGAAAAGCTATTCTAGGTGGCATCGCTTTTACGTTTTCCTATCAGTTTGCCTATGCATTGAATGATTTGGTTGATTACAAGTACGATATTAGAGATAAACGGCTTGTTAAAAAGAAGCAATCACTAAATTATCCGTTGCATAGTGGAATAGTGAAAAGTAAAGAATTATTAAAATTTTCAATCATAGTTTTCTCAATCGGTATACTTTTGGCATCATTGGTTAATCCAATATTTTTGTTGACACAATTGTCATTATTCATTTTCATCTTCTTACATTCCAATCCATTCTTTCGAATAAAGTCTGTCAATTTGCTTCTTTACTTTAATATGATAATAATTCAATTCATAAAATTCTCCCTAGGATGGTTTAGCCAAACAACATCTTTAGAAAGTTTTCCATACTGGTTAATTTTATTGTTTTCACTGGTTTATGTGACAGCCTATCGTTACTACAAATCCCATTTTTTAACAAATCTAAAAATTTCAAATCTGATAGATTTCCTCCTCCTTTCGGCCCTTTTGACGTCTTACACATTTTCTATAATTTTGTATGATGTGATAGTCCCGTTAATTTTCACTACTATAAGTAGTCTGATTTTATATTTTTTCTATTTCGAACGTTTAAACAGTTTAAAGGAAAAAATGCAGAAGGGTATTTCTGTTATAGAATTATTTTATCTGGTACTTGCATTCTCACTCATCTTAACGCGATTAAATCCGACCATTTTCCATATCAACTATGTTTTGATTGAAGCATTAAAAAGTAATTCTATAATTTATTTCATCAAAAATCTTTTTATCTGACAAATCTATTCATAGTTAAATTCATCGAAATTTAAATAATTTTATGAAAACTAAACTCTCCGCAACTTTTGAAGGTAAATGCTCTATCTGCGGTAAAAAAGCCATCGTGTTTACAGCCGGAGATGAAGATACGCATAAGGCAGTTACAGTATGCAAGTCATGTGCCGATAACTTTGGCAATAAGCCAACGGCAGAACTAATTGAAGAATATGGAAAAAAAGATGATAGCGTATTTGAAGAAGGGCTAAGAGTAGAGAAAAAAGGTACAGCTAGTTAGGATATAAATCTAAAAAGTAAACTTAAACTAGTTTTGATAATATGTATAAAAAAATAATTATTATTTTAGTTGTAGTTGCCTTTATTTCTGCCATAGGATATCTTTCATTTACAGGGTTTTTCATTCAGAAAGATTATGGCATAGGAACTTCTGTAGTATCTAGAGTGATCGACGGCGATACAGTCGAATTAATTGATGGAGAAAGAGTGAGGTTAATAGGCATAGATGCAGCAGAAAAGGGAAAGAAGTGTTACAAAGAATCTGCTACACGATTGAGTGAATTGGTGGAAGGAAAAGACGTGATTTTAGAGCGAGACGTAGAGGACAAAGATAGATACGGTAGGCTATTGAGATTCATTTTCTTGGGTAATGAAAACATCAACGTGAAATTAGTCAGAGAAGGTCTTGCAAAGATGTACACAATAAAGCCCAATGTGAAATATCATGAAGAAATTCAGGAAGCGTTTCTATCTGCGAGAACCGAATCGGGATGTTTTTGGTCTTCTTGATTTTTCTATATATACCGGGCCCCTATACCCGCATTTGGGATTATAGCACTGATAAAGTAAACCTATCCATGGTTGGAATTTCAAAGTATTTTTCCTACAATTTGGGCACTTCATTTGTTCTCAAACACTCTTATTTTTTCAATCCTTCTTTTATGGCGTTCTTCATTGGAAAATGGTGTTTCTAGCCACACTTCAACTGCCTTAATGGCTTCCTCTTGAGTTAAAAACCTAGCTCCAAGTGAAAGGACATTCGAATCATTATGTGTTCTCGAGAGTTTGACAATGTCTAAAGAACCACCATTATAGACTGTTGCTCTTACTCCTTTAACCTTATTTGCAGCAATTGCTTCACCCTGACCAGAACCACCTATGACTATGCCTTTGTTTTCTTTCAAATTTTCAGCAACCTTCTTAGCCGCAGAAATTATATAGTCTGGATAATCATCCGATGGATCTAAACTTTTCGGTCCCACATCCTCATACTCAACCCTCAAACCATCTAAGTACTCTTTAATCCTTTCTTTCAACTCATAACCTGCATGATCAGAACCAATAATTATTTTCATAGTCTCTTTATCTCTTCTGCTATCAAAGGCGCTACAGATACTTTGCTAAATTCACTCTCTATAGTATCAGTTGAAATTATTTCGTCAACTTTTGCATCCACCAATCTATCTGCAGCATTCCCCACAAATAACCCATGTATGCAAGCAGCGATTACCTTATTTGCACCATTTTTTCTGACCAATTCACATGTTTTTGCCATCGTCCCACCAGTATTTATCATATCATCAAGAACTAAGACAGTCTTCCCTTTCACACCCCCCAATTCATTTGACACTATATTTGATTCGCCAAAATATTCTTTTCCCATTGATTTATATCGTTCGCGCCTAGTTTCTAAAAATAGCAATTCCCCCTCGCTTAGTAAATAACTACTTCCTTTGCCAGGCAAAACAGCAGTAAAATTGCCGTATTTACTTTTCACGTATTCAGCAATCAAGGGCGCCGCGTTTATACTTTTCATATCTATGTTGAAGAAATCAAAATCTGTTTCACCTTTAGCGAAATGCAAATTCACTGTAAATATTTTGTTAATCTTAAAACTTTTCACTAGTTTGAGTATTGTTCCAGCGCTAACCGCCTCACCATCTTTGAATCTTTTGTCTTGTTTACTATAAGGCATGTAGGTGAATACTAAGGAGATACTTTTAGGATCCATATCTTTCACAGCGTCCAGTGCCAAGAACAATTCTATCAGAGCATTATTTTGATTAGGATATCCAGATTGCATTGCAATTACATCTTCATTTTCTAAATCTTCATCTATTCTAACATAAATTTCTGTATCAGGAAAATTTTTAATTTCAGTTTTTGCCAAAGGAATATTTATAATTTCAGAAACTTTCTTCGACAAATTACCAGCATTACTACAACCAACTATGAAACTCAAATTCTTTTCACCCCTTTCAACAAATCATAATACTTTTTTACAGATTCTATAACACTTTCTGAAAATATAACTTCTCTACCCAAACTAACTAAAGGATTTTTTACAATTTTTACCTTCTCCAAATCCGCTTCATTCCCACCCTGTGGACCAATACCTTGCAATAAAAATATTTTATTTTCACCAACCAAATTTTGCATTCTTCTAATGTATTCTGCTTGGACAAATCCAGTCAATCCAACAACACAACCATCAGCATTGGTTCTTTTGACTTCACTTGCTATAAATTGGTAAGTTGGAATGTCGTTTATTTTCGTGTTTACCATGAACAATTCAGCCTCGGGATTTGACATTAGTGTTAAAACTATTACACCAAGATTTTTGCTATGGGCATCTTCTACTGTAATCTGCATGTTGCCTGCGAACGGGGAAAAAGTGAAAGCGTCGAACTTCATTTCCGAAATCCAGTATATTGCAGAATCATTGGTGGAACCTATGTCACTTAATTTATGGTCCAGTATAGCGATCATGCCTTCGTTATGTATCTTATCTACAATTTTTCTAAGCAGTCTAGTGTCTGGTAGAAAATACTGTGTGTTAGGCTTTATAGAACAGCAAAAATCACCAACCTTTTCTATGATGTCAAATGAGAAATTAAGCAAAGTATCGCCATCGTCTTGAGACAAATATTTATTTGGGATGACAAAATTCTTTCTTTGATGGGGCAAAGCAGGATCTAAGTTTATATTTATGATACTTTTCTTCTCTTCAACTGCATTCTCATATTTTTCAAAAAACATGCCATCTCTTAACATACTATCTACTATTTTTAAATACTTGATAAAGAATTAACATTTGGATTGACATGGCAACAAAACAAGAAATCGCAACTGAGCTATTCAAGATAGGCGCTATAAAATTCGGCGAATTTACACTCAAATCAAGCATCAAAAGTCCCTATTACATCCAATTGCGACATTTAACGAGTCATCCTGAACTGCTGTTGAAGGTTGGTAAGTTATTGGGAGATTTTATAAAAGAGAAACTGCCAAATGTGGATAGGCTTGTTGGCGTCGCATATGCAGGCATACCCCTTGTAACTGCTGTGTCCATCGCGTCTGGCATACCATCCTGCTATACAAGGAAAGAAGTAAAGGAATACGGAATATCGAATTTGATTGAAGGTGAGATAAAAGACGGGGAGAATATTGTTGTTGTAGACGATTTAATTACAGATGGACAAAGCAAGCTTGAAACTATGGAGAAAATAAAGGATGCTGGCGTGAATTTTAACATAAATGGCATAGTAGTTCTCCTAGACAGGGAACAAGGCGGCAAAGAAATTCTGAATAAGCATGGTATACCATTGTTTTCAGTCATGTCGATAACAGAAGTTGCTGGATGGTTAAGTGAAAAAGGGTTGATTACCGATGCTATCTATAAATTCATTGTGGAATATACTAAAAACTATTCAAAATGAGAAGGCTTATAAAATTAACTTTCCAATTATAGTGTGGGTTCTATTAACACAGGAAATTTCAAAAACCGGGATATAGTAAGTGCAAAAGACTTTTCTCGCGAAGAACTCGAATTCATTTTTGATGTCTCTAAAGAAGCTAAGGAAAAGCCTGAAAAATTTAGAAATGCACTAAAGGATAAGATAATTGCGATGATATTTTTCGAGCCCTCTACAAGAACTTATCAAAGCTTCCAAACTTCCGCCAAATCCTTGGGTTGTGATGTCATTGGCTTTTCAGAACCAAACAGTTCCTCTTACATTGGCAAAGGAGAGTCATTCCATGATACGATAAAAATTTTCGAGAATTACAGTGACTGTATAATTATTAGACATCCATCGGCTGGCTCATCTAAATTTGCATCAGAAATTTCTAAGAAACCTGTTATCAATGCCGGTTCGGGATTTCAAGAACATCCTACACAAGCAATGCTAGACCTCTTTACCATACGAAGTGAATTTGGAAAGATAGATTCCCTTAATATAGGTTTAGTGGGGGATTTGCGATATGGACGAACTGTGCCTTCCTTATGCTATTCCTTATCTAATTTTGATGTTCGCTTGAATTTTGTTGCGCCAGATACTTTGCAGATTAGGCCCGAAGTGGAAGAATTTTTAAAAAATAAAGGCATTGAGTTTACAAAACAATCAAGTTTGGACAGCTTGGTTAATGGTTTGGATGTCCTGTATGTCACTCGATTGCAAAAAGAAAGATTTGTTGAACCAACTGAGTACTTCAAACTAAAAGGTAGCTATCGGATAACTTCAGATACTGTTAAAAATGCCAAAGAAGATATGATTATCTTGCATCCGTTGCCAAGAGTGGATGAGATTTCGAACGATATAGATAACACCAAGTTTGCCAAATATTTCGAGCAGGCTAGAAACGGCTTATTTGTCAGGACAGCTTTGTTGAGCTTGATATTGAGTTGATTATAATGGCTGAAGAAAAATTGTCTGTAAGTAAGATTGTGAAAGGAACGGCAATAGACCATATACCATCAGGCAGGGGTTATCTTGTACAAAAAATCTTGAAGATAGACCCTGGAGCAAGAGCCGTTATTATTGCGAATGTCGATAGTGGAAAATATGGTAAGAAGGATTTGATAAAGATAGAGGGCAAGTATTTGACTCCAAAGGAAGTTAACATAATTTCATTAATAGCACCGCATGCAACTATTAATAAAATAGAAAATTCTGAAGTAGTTGAAAAATCTGAAGTAAAATTCCCGGATGTTATAGAAGAGGTTTTGAAATGCCCCAATTTGTCATGTATCGCGAATGCTGAAAATGAGCCCATAGTTACCAAGTTCATTAAAGTTGACAATGCATTACAGTGTCACTATTGCGATTCTTTGCTCAAGCAAGAAGAAATTGTTAACAATCTTAAAGTCTAACTGCTATTATCAGTCACGTTTCCTTTAAAAATCGTGTAAGCTGCTTTCCCAGGAAACCTCATACCATCATAAGGCGACCATCCACATTTTGTGAAATGATTTTCTGAATTTATTTTCTCAGGTTCAAATTCAATCACACAAATATTTGCATAATAGTTTTCTCTTATTCCCCCCACCCTTTCAAGATTAAAAAGTTTGGCCGAATTGTATGATGCCAGCTTAGCTATATAGGTAGGATCTACCTTTAATTTATCAATCAACCAGGCAACTATATTGCCATAAACGTCTAAGCCTGGCAACCCTTTAGCTCCCTTTTCTTTATCTTCAATACTATGCGGTGCATGATCTGTAGCCAATACATGCACTTTACCATTTTTTAGAGCATTTGAAATAGCCTGCCTATCACTTTTCGTGCCTATTTGCGGGTTTACTGTTAGCAATTTATTTTTTTTGACATCCGAGTCATCGAACAACAAATGATGCGGAGTTACTTCGTAAGTTATATTGTCATTTAATAAATTGATAGTAGATTCTCTAGAAACATGTGCAATATGCAATTTTGCCTTAAGCTTGTTCGATGAGTTAATCAATTCCTTTATCATTTGTTGCGTTTCGTCCGCATGGAAAACTGTTGTTAAATTGGTTTTAGCTATAGCTTCTAAAGCCGCAGACAAATTTTTTTTATCTAGAGTCAATCCACCTGTAGTCTCCGATAGATAGATTTTGTATCCAACAACATGCTTGGCCATTTTCTTAATTTCATCTAAATAATCTTGGTGAACACCGCCATGAAACAACACTTCAACTACAGCTCTTTCAGCAAGTTTAATTTTTTCCAATATACTCTCTTCTGTAACAGAGGGCAGAAAATTATTCGGCATGTCAATGACAGTAGTAACACCACCATGTGCAGCGGCTTTAGAACCAGTTCCAAAATCTTCCTTATAATTCCATTTGTGGCTACTATCTTCCCTTAAGTGAACATGAGGGTCAATGAACCCAGGAAATATCAACCCATTCTTCACTGATATCCTCTTCTCGCCATCCAAGCCTTGTCTCTTGATTTCTTTAATTACACCATCTTCAATTCCAATTTGTGCCTCAAAGACCTTTTCTGGATTTGCAATCCTACCTTCTAAAACCAGATCATACATGTAATCAATCAATTGTTTTTAATTGTCCCCTGAAATCTTCTATAGACTCGTAACCTTTCTTTTTCATATATGCCACAAGTTCATTTTGTATCCTTTCAAAGCACGAAGGCCCTTCTTGCATGTAGACTGTGCCCAATTGAACTGATGTCGCACCTGCCAATATATACTCGAATGCATCTGTCCCAGAATAAATCCCGCCACAGCCGACTAACTGAACTTTGCCATCAAGCAGCTCGTAAAATTTTCTGACATTCGCTAATGCCGTATACTTGATGTATTTTCCTCCCAGTCCACCAAATCCACCTTTAGGCTTTATTACAACTTTCTCCTTTTCCGGATCAACAACCAATGCATTCCCAATAGAATTTATGGAACAAATGTAAAGCACTTTATGTTTCTTGATTATATCAGCCACTTGCTCAAAATGGACAAAATCAAAATACGGCGGCAATTTGATTCCCAAAGGGTTTTTGCAGATTTTTGTTATTTCCTTCAGGCTGCTGTCCAAATATTCGAGATCATACCCCATCGTAGGTTTTCCTATAGTGTTTGGCGAACCTGGGTTAAACTCTATGATATCTGCATTTGATTCGTTAAATGCTTCAAAAATTGTTAAATTATCTTCAAACTTTAATCCCGATATGCTGGCTACAATTGGTTTTGCATACTTAGACTTGAGGACATGGGTAAAGCGCACATATTCTTTATAGCCTAAATTTGGCAAACCCATTGAGTTTATCGACCCCTCTGGTAAATCGTAATATCTTGGTTCTGGATTTCCTGTTCTTGGGTCTAGTGTGCATGATTTCATCGTAATTGCAGACGAAGAAGATTTTGCTATAACTTCCAATTCTTCAATGGTAACGTCTTTAGGACCTGCAGCATTGAAGACACAAGTATCTAGTTTTATTCCCGCTAGTTGTGTTGATATGCTAGCCAAATAAACCCTACTAAAGTTAGAAGCTAAACTACATAAACATATCTATTATTTTACTTTCCTTGGCTTCACTGTCCCAAATTCCAATATTTTTGAACATTTGTTGCAAACTGGCGCACCACTCTTTATTCTTATATCATCCAAATCCAATTTCCCATGTTCCGGACAGAACGACTTTGCTAAAATAAGTAACCACCCACACAATTTAGCATATTAATATATAACAAAGCACTAAACATACAATTAAATATTTAACGATGAGAGTTAATAAGATATTTATGCATCACCACGATCACTTTCATACACATAGGAAAATAAAGAAGAACAACAAGTGGAAAAAGATCGAAGAATTTGTCCAAAAACAGATGCAGAGATACATAAGGATTCACAAAGAACATGAAAAAGAATTGCGCTACATAGGTTGAAATTTTATTTCTTCCTTTTCCTCTGAGCTCGTGTTTTAGAAGCTATCAAATAACTTGAAATTACCAGCAGAACACCAACAATTGCCATAAAAATGAAATAATTTGACAACCGACCAAACAAACTGTCAACTATATCACTTATTTTAATATCTATCGGCAAATTTTGCACCGGAATTAAAAAATTTACAGCATAAGTAAAAACGATAAAAGAAACTCCGACAAATGCTATATTAACACCAAACGTTCTCAATCTCCCTTTCAGAGTATCTACAGAGAAATACATCATCATGGCTCCAGCAGCTGCTAGAAACCATATTATATTCTGCATGCTTTTCAGAAAATTGTTCATGTTTTCTGATACCAACACCAACAAGTTCTCAACACCAGGTTGCATAAGGCAATCTAAAACACTGCAACTATATTTCTTATAATAAAGCGAATCAAACAAGCTAGCGGATAGTAATTTAAGCAGGTCTTTAGTCTGTGTAGACTGAAGTTCAGAACATTTTATCTTAATAGATATATCCCCCAAGTCAAAGTTCGTAAATTCTTTTTTGGCACAATTCTGCGTTAGAAAATTATGCAATTGACTTGCCTGGTTTGTATCAACTTGTTGTGATAGGCTACTAGACAAAACATCCGTTACAAAAGGTTTGAAATTAGCATATTCGGTAAACTCAACCAAACTTACCATTAGCAGAGACATCGTGAGAAAAGTAGTGAACAGGAAGCTGCTTATTAATTTAAATAAACTTTTTAGGATGCTCATCTAGTTACCCTGGGGCGTTATGTCTTCTTTTATTTCTTCAGGGGATGTTGGCAAAGAAAAACTAGAAGGCAGTATTGAATTTTTTATCTTGTTCAAGGCATGATACAACTTGAAGTTAAGCGGAGTTTTGAACTCTTTATTTGTTAATTTTGCGGCAAGCTGCATGAAACCTGTGCTTGCAAAAGACTTGGGTTTGTATGATACAACTGGCGATTTGAAGACCAAACTATGCAACACACTCTTGTCATAAGGAATCTGGCCTACTATTGGTATGTTAACCACATCAGCTATAGTCTTGTAATGAAGTTCATGTTTCTCCCCAGTCACCATGTTCAAAACCATGTTCAGCGTTTTGTTCCCCTTTATTTCCCTCAAAACATCCCTGCATCTTATGATATCATTCAACATGGGCGAAAACGGGGTCGTGACAAACAACAATTCATCAGCCGCATCCAAAACAGCCAAAGCCTCTCTGCCCAAGCCTGGAGCAGAATCCAGAACAATGAAATCGACCTTGCTGGGTATCATCAGTGATTTCACATGTTTCTTTAGCTTTACAGGATCCACACCGACTATATCCTTTAGATCCAATGAGGCAGGTATATGGCGGATGCCATCAAAATTATGCAAGGCAGATACTACATCAACTTTCCCCAGAAGGACGTCATTTAGTGTATACTTGTAGTCTGAGGTGCCTATATAATAAGCCATGTGCGGGGTTGACAAGTTGCAATCCACCAGTACAACCTTTTGCCCATAGTTCTTCAATGCATAGGCTAGATTCACAGCCACGGTAGTTTTTCCCACACCACCTTTACCAGAAACAACCCCCA
>Ga0213870_1000290_pt1 | contig 26000 bp, 29 predicted proteins | sample WICALVC2017_Meta_FD_160119 | JGI IMG/M metagenome (GOLD analysis project Ga0213870, IMG submission 160119) | Freshwater microbial communities from subterranean cave lake in Wind Cave National Park, South Dakota, United States - WICALVC2017 | ecosystem: Environmental > Aquatic > Deep subsurface >... | reverse complement strand
AAAAACAGGAAAGCTGGTTTATTATAAAGGGCAAAGGAAAAGTTATTTGGGACAACAATAAAGGAGAACTTATTGAAACAGAATTAATTCATGGTCAAGGTTTCACAACCGAAGTCGGACAAAGACATAGACTTATGGGAATTACGGATTGTGATATTGTTGAAGTTTCAACGCCTGAAGTGGGCACAACCTTTAGGCTTGAAGATGACTACAAACGCCCCGACGAAACCCCAGAGCTACGAAAAAAAGAAAGAGGGGAAGCCTAACCTAACTTTTTGCGTCTTGACAAAAGCATACAAGTTATATACAATACTTGTATGAATACTCAAACATTAAATATTGCTCTTCCTAAAGAACTAGTAAAGAAAGTCGATGAGCTGGCTCAAAAAGAATATCGCAATCGCAGTGAACTTATACGCCAGGCCTTAAGAGTGTATTTGGAAGAAAAAAGTGGATGGGAACAAATTTTCAAAGCAGGTGAAAAGGCAATGAAAGATATGGGAATTAAGAGCGAAGAAGAAGTTAATGAAATAGTTTATGAGTATAGACACGGCCGCAAATCCCGTAAAAGTAATTCTTGATACCAATATCATAATTTCAGGCATAGGCTTTGGAGGCAAACCGAGACAAATTTTACATCTTATTTTGGACAACAAGATCAAAGCAGTTACCTCACCAATACTTCTGGCAGAACTTGAAGATGTTATTGAAAAGAAGTTTCCGAAATTAGCATATAGCTTTGAGCTAAGTAATAAGCAAATCAAAGGTAAATTCAAAATAGTCAAACCAAAAAAATCACTACTAACTGCTAGAGATGATGACGATAATCGAGTTTTGGAAGCAGCTATTGAAGGCGAATGCAGCTATATTATAACAGGAGATAGAGATCTATTAGATTTAGCAACTTTTAAGAATATAAAAATCGTAACACCTGATGTTTTTTTGTCTCAAATGTTAATTCATTAAGCATGCCCTCGCCTAAGCCTTTGCACATCCCTCCACCCAATATCTTTTCTAAAATGAAGATTATTCCCTTCGATTGTAATAAAGCTCATTGCCTCGTAAGCTTTTTCCTGCGCCTCAATAACATCTTTTCCTTCTCCAACTATATAAAATAGTCTTCCTCCATTCGCATAATACCTACCTCTATCCTCTTTAATTGCAGCGCTATAAAACCTAACTCCCTTCACTTTTCTTGCTTCGTTAACTCCATAAATTTGCTTACCTCTGACTTTCTCATAATTTCCTGGGTATCCTTTTGACGCTCCAGCAACAACCACTCTTGACTTGCCATCTGTTCGTAATTGCAAATTTCCAATATCTCCATTCGCAATAGCTATACTTACCTCAAAAAAATCATTTACAATTCCAGGCACTATTGCCTGAGCTTCCGGATCTCCCCATCTGGCATTAAATTCAATTACATAAGGTCTTTTTCTGCCATCCTCTCTTATCACCATTCCGCCAAGATATAAAACTCCCCTATAAGGTCTCCCTCTTTCTCTTAATCCCAAAATCGCTTTATTAAAAATATCTGTCTCAATATCTCCTAAAAGATCAGGCGTTAACAATAATGCTTGCGCATTACAACCCATACTGCCTGTGTTTTCGCCCCGGTCACCATCTTTTTCTCTTTTATAGTCTGAACCGCTGCCAACATATTTAAAGTTTTCTCCATCACTAAAAATAAATGCTGAAAATTCCTCACCACTTTCTCCATCGTCTCCTTTCAGCCATTTCTCTATAAGAAATACTTTACCCGCTTCTTTAAATCTTTCCATTTCTCGTACTCGTTCTATTGCTTCTTGATTATTGCGAGCAGGTAATGCACCTTTGCCCTCGGCAAGACCGGATGCCTTAACAAACCATGCTTGATCAGACGCAGATTCTAAAAATTTAATTCCTTCTCCCTGTGACAAGCAAATCTTAAAAAACGGCTGACGAATATTTTGACGCTCCCCAAATTCTCTTGCCCACGCCTTACTCCATTCTATTTGTCCAGATAGTTTTGTGGGCCCAACTACAGATATGCCCATTGCTTGCAGCCTATCCACCAATCCCGCCTCTACAGCATTGTCTTGTGCAACATCGACTAAACTTACTTTCTCTCTTACGCAAATTTCTGCGATTTCTGCAACACTTGTTGTTTTTAATTTAGGATAAATCTCCACTGGTTTATCTGTGTTAATTCCAGCTAAATCATTTCCTGGCACCGCGAGCACTCGATCCACGTGTTCGCTTTGGCTGTATTTATCAACAAGAGCCGATCCCCTTCCTCCTCCATCAACGACCAAAACTGCTCCTCTTTCTTTCATCTTAGTTGTTTTTTTGTAAATGCGTGGGTTAGGGCGACTGCGATTGCATCTGAGACATCATCCAGCTTGGGAATACCTTTTAATTTCAAAATTGCTTTTATCATTTTTCCGACTTGTCCTTTGTCTGCGTTTCCATATCCCGTTACTGCAATTTTTACTTGCAAAGGCGTATAGGAGAAGACAGGAATTTTCTGCATTGCCCCAGCTAAAATTATTACTCCTCTTGCCTCTCCGACTTTAAAAGCAGTTTTTGCATTATTGGTAAAAAATAATTCTTCAATTGCCAAAACATCAGGTTTATATTTTTTAATAAGCGCACAAACTTCTTTATAAACTGCTACTAAACGATCTTGCGAATCAATATTCTTAGAAGTTTCAATACATCCATAACTTTGAACTTTGAACTCTCGCCCTGAGCGAAGCCGATGGGTTGAACTTTGAACTTCTAATGCTGCCCACCCGACTCTGGCAAATCCCGGATCAATCCCCAATACCCTCATAATTTCCTTGATTATATCATTATAGTTGTAATAAGTTCACAATTACGATACAATACCATAACATGAAAAGATATAAATTAGCTGTTGAGAAAAGAAAAGTTGTTGGAAAAAAGATAAAAAAACTTCGCAAAGAAGGTTTTTTACCTGCAAACATCTATGGAAAAAGTGTAAAATCTCAGGCTCTTCAAGTTCCCTACAAAGAATTTGAAAAAGTTTACAAAGAAGCAGGAGAAACAGGAATTATTGATGTAGAAGTTGACGGAGAGATTAGACCATCCTTAATTCATAACGTCCAGCAAGATTATTACAATCATAAACTTCTTCATGCAGATTTCTTCCAGGTAAATCTTAAAGAAAAAGTTAAAACAATGGTCAAAGTTGTTGCTATGGGCGTTCCTAAAGCAGTTTCGGAAAAACTTGGGCTTCTGCTTCAGCCTCTTTCTGAAGTTGAAATTGAAGCGCTTCCTACAGATTTGCCCGACAAAATAGAGGTAAATGTTGAACCTTTGGATGCTGTTAATGCTCAAATAACAGTTGGTGAAATAAAAGCTCCAGCCGGAGTAACTATTTTGACACACGCATCCCAAGTTGTAGCCAAAATCGGAGAATTGATCAGTAAAGAAGCGGCAGCACAAGCAGCAGCCGAAGCCGCAGCTGCAGAAGCGGCAAAGGTTGCAGCAGCACCAGCAGAAGGTGCAGCAACCCCTGAAGAAGGGACTCCAAAAACAGAAGGAGAAGCTCCTTCGGCAGGTTCAGCGCAAGCAAAGCCGGCAGCCGGATCTCCACCTGCGAACAAACCACAAGCCCCAACGACCGCCCCAGAGCAAGCAAAACCTCAGAAATAGCTATTTGTTTAGGAGAAATTGTTCAAATTTTTTCCCATCTTCTGAATTTGGATCTAAAGATAAGCCTTTTTCAACATACATTTTTGCCTGATTTATTTTTCCAAGCTTATATTCCAAAATTGAAGCTTGAAAATATGCATCTCTATAATCTTTGTGTTCTGTGATAAAATCTTCCCAAAATTTAAGGTCTCTTGTAAGATTTTCTCTTTGCATATCAATATCCTTCTTAATATTAAGGTTTTTTCTTAAATCTATTCCTACGACAAATGCTGCCAATAAAAAAATGAAAACAATAAATGCTTTTAAACTGCCCCTGTATAATTTAAGAAATGTTGCGGGAATAGTTCGGGATTTACTCGGGGATTTTATTTTTTTAGCTTCCTTTTTTGTATTTTTAAACTTCATATGGGTTTAACCCTGAGCGGAATCGAAGGGCCACTTATCAATCATTAAACTCTTTCCAAACCCAAATCTCTGGTAAATTTCTTCCGTAACAAACGGCATAAAAGGATGCAGAAGCTTTAAAAGAATTAAGAATGAAGAATTAAGAATTAAGAATGAATTCTCGCTAATACGATTCTTTACGTCCTCGATATATTTATCCGCAAAAACATGCCAGGTGAATTCGTACAATGCTTCCGCAGCATAATTGAAATCGTAATTATCTAAGTGTTTGGTTATCTCGTTAGTTAGTTTATTAGTTTTCTTTATTATATCTTTATCTATATTGTTAATTGCTAAATTGCTCAATTGCTCAATTGCTAAATTGTTTCGGATTTCGGATTTCGGATTTAGAGCTTCCCGTTTCATACTTATGAAACGGGCTATGTTCCACAACTTATTTGTAAACTTTCTTGCTGAATCAAGTTTTGGATAAGACAAAGCCTGGTCATTTCCTGTTGCGTTTCCATAAATTAAAGCAAAACGCACTGCGTCTGCTCCATACTGATCAACCAATTCCAATGGATTAACAACATTTCCTTTTGATTTACTCATCTTTTTTCCATAAGGATCATTCACCAATCCATGAAACAAAACATCTTTGAAAGGAACTTTTCCTGTAACGTATAAACCCAACATTGTCATTCGGCAGACCCAAGCTTTCAAAAGATCATAACCCGTCTCCATTACAGAAGTCGGATAAAATCTTTTGAAATTGGAAATTCCACTTTGCGAAAGCAAAGTGGCAAATGGCCATTGTCCTGAGGAAAACCAGGTATCAAACGTGTCTTCGTCTTGTTTCCATTCATCTCCCTTAGGTGCTTCTCCCTCAGTTACCAACCATTCATTAGTTTTGGAGTTTTTCCAAGCCGGGATTCGTATTCCCCAAATAATTTGTCTTGATATATTCCAATCCCTCAAATTTTCAAGCCACAAGAAATATTGTTTTTCGAAATTGGAAGGTGTAATTTTAATTTCTCCATTTTTAACTGCATCAATCGCTTTATCTTTCAAAGGTTTAACTTTCACAAACCACTGCTCCAAAGGCAAAGGCTCCAAAACATTTTTGCATTTATAACATATGCCAATTCTGTTTTGATAGTTCTCGTCAATCTTTTCTATTAATCCTTTTTTCTGTAAATCTTGCACAATTGTCTTTCGAGCTTGCTTTATGTACAATCCTTCAAACTTACCAGCATATTTATTCATCTTTCCATCAAATCCGATAACTTGCTTAAGCGGAAGGTTGTGGCGTTTTCCTATTTCAAAGTCATTAAAATCATGCGCAGGGGTTATTTTTACAACCCCAGTTCCAAATTCCGGATCAACTGACTCATCAGCAACTACTTTGATTTTGGCTTTGCCCAAAACTGTTTCTATTTCCAATTCTTGCCCAATATATTTTTTATAACGCTTGTCATTCGGATGAACAGCTATTCCAGTATCTGCGAATTTTGTTTCAGGACGAGTTGTAGCAAGAACCAAGGGTCCGTATTTTATATAATAAAGAGGATTTATTCTTTCCTCATGCGCTACTTCTAAATCAGAAAAGCTTGTTCCATCAAATGTGCAATAATTAACCACTCGATAATCACGATAAACCAACCCCTCATCATACATTTTCTTAAAGGTTTTATAGACAAGTTTGACAATGTCCGGGTCCAATGTATATTTGGCCCTTGACCAATCCAAGGAAAACCCAAGACGGCGCAGCTGATTTTCTATTCCTCCCCTATGCTCATCAACATAATCAGCAATCATTTTGTAAAGAGTGTCTCTGTCAAAATCCAAACGCGATTTTCCCTGATCTTTTAGTCTTTTCTCAAAAACAAATTGAGTTTCAATGCCTGCATGATCTGTTCCCGGAAGCCACAAAGCAGCTTCCCCCTTCATCCTGTGATAGCGGATAAGAATATCTTCAACCGTAAACATTGCGTGGCCAAAATGAAGAGCTCCATTGGCGTTTGGAGGAGGTAAAATAATGCAATAAGGTTTTCCGTTAGGATTTATCTCCGGCTTAAAATAACCTGAAGATTCCCATTTCTTATAAATTCTTCCCTCAACATCCTTATGATTATAAACTTTGTCCATACGAGTATTTTACCATATTGATCCATTCGATTTCTACTCAGGATCAACCCTGAATGTAATTGAAGGGTTGACACGGACAAACAAAGAGAGTATGCTGTATACAGCATATGACCCTTCGACAAGCTCAGGGTCATACTGAGGTAATCGAAGTATGATGCACCGAACCCAAGTTTATTTTGAACCAGAAGTTTTAGAACTATTACGCCTTGAGGCCAAAGAGAAGAAAACTACATTGGCAGGAGTTATTCGTGAGAAAGTGGAAAAAAATATTAGAAGGAAAAAATCTGTGAAGCAAAAAAGTGCCGCAGAGGTCCTTCTTGGTCTTGCTCGCTTAGGTGAAAAGTTAAACGTTCGTGGTCCAAAGGATCTTGCTAAAAATATAGATAAGTATGTATATCGTTAAATGAAACAATCTCTCTTTATTGATGCTAATTACTTTTGTGCCCTCTACAATAAGCAAGATGCGCTCCACCAAAAAGCAAAAAGGTTCTCTTCAGAATTGGAACAGTACTATCTTGCTACTTCAAATTTTGTATTATTGGAATCGTATACCGTAATATCTCAAAGGTCATCAAAAAACATAATCGTAAGTTTTAAAAAATATGTTTATAGTAAAGGCAACTATCATATTTTTTGGGTCGACAAAGGCTTAGAGGAAGAAATATGGAATATTTTTGTTTCCATCAAAGACAAGAACTTTAGTTACGTTGACGCAAGTATTTTAGCTGTCTTGAAGAAAGAAAAAATTGGACATCTTCTTTCTTTCGACTCCGGCTTTGCCCAATTCCAAAAAACATTCGGCTTTACACTGGTAGGAGCTTAGCCGCCACAAACTTGATTTTTAAGCTCTTGCGTTATCTTAAGACTGTCTGGGTGTTTTAGATGAAGATTTAATTTCATTTGCTTCTCTTGGTATAGCACCAATAGTTATAAAGAAGGTTCTTAATTTTCCTGGACGAAGTTTGTCATTTAAACAATCTTAATGCAATATTTATTTTTATAGGGGTTTTCCCGAGGATTTACCGAAGTATTACCGAAGATTAAATCTCTACCATCTTATATCCTCTTGTTTTAATTGTCTGGATTTCAAAAGGAGCTTTTTGAGCTTTCAATTTTGCCCTCAGCCTCGCTACCAATCTATCTATTGCCCAGTCAGATACTCCAAATTCCTCAACTTCACTCCAGACTGCCTGAATAATTTCTTCCCGCTCGCAAATTGCTCCGGTCTTGCTTTTAAGAAAAGTAAAAAGCAAATGTTCTTTTTTACTCAGCTCTACACTTGCATTATTATCTTTCACTATCTGTCTTTGTTTAAGATAGTGAGCGAAAAGAAGACTAAATATACTGTCTTTTCCAAGTAATGTAATAACAAATCCCGTGTCCCAAAGATATGATGCATTTTTCCTTTCCTCCGGCGACACCTTCTGTTCTTTTGTCAATTTTAATAAAACACTTTGTTCAGATGCGTCTAGGCTTTCCCAAAGCTCTTCAGACTGTAGTATAATTCTCTCATCCTTTGATAAAAAGTTAAAAACTTCTTCTTTACTTTTGAATTTTACGTTAGATTCATGAAGGGAAATAAGAGCTAATTGCAGGTATTGCACATAACCATCAACAACTTCAAAAAGAGAATTTTCTAAAGAGGGAGATATAGAAAGTTTATATTTAGATGAATAAGTGTCAAAAATAACTTTTATGTCTTTTTTCTCAGCCGGTCTTATATACAAATTCTCCGCAAAAAGAGAAATTGATGATTTCGTAAAAACATTGGGAGCTAAATCCGGTAATCCCCTAAAGCTTGTAAATACGTAGGAAACTTTTCGGTTGGCAGCATCTTTTAACCCTTGAAGATTTCCAAATAATTCAGTCGTGACAACTTCCTTTAGTCTGTCGAAACGAAGAAAGAATATTGTAGGCATTGTTTTCTCCTGTGTAATTCTGGCAAGGCTTTTTTTTACGCTTTCTATGGTTAAAAAAGTGTCTTTAGATTGCATGCTGTCTAAAAATAGACTTTCTACATATTTTTTTGTTGGTTTTGAAAGATCTGAGTTCTCAACAGCATCCAAAATTCTTTTGAGTGTGAGTATCCAAAAAGGGAAAACTTCTCTCTCAACAAGATCATTTAAATCAACAGGAATAAAAAGATGGGAATTGCCGTCCTTTATGTACGTTGAGGCAATTTCTTTATTGTGGAGAAAGAAACGAAGAAAGTTGCTAATTCCAACCCTTTTCATTCCAATTAAAACAACCGAATTCCGGTTTTTAAGATGTTGACCTAACTTAATGGCATCGCTTTCTCTAAATGAAATTGGATAAGCTGCTTCAATTACGCCATTTTCCATGTTACTTATTATAATGGCTTACTTTTGATTTAACAACAAGATTCTTTTGTCAGGTTGTCGTCAGCAAAAAATCAAGCGGGTTAAATAAACTTAAAATATAATTTGTTTTGTCTATATGGGTAGAGTAGAAATGTCCCCAACAAGAGATGTCCGTGCCCCAAGCGAGAGCTTTCTTGTTGCAATGGAAAAATATGCTGGTACAGCCGAAGAAATACCTTCAGTATCCGTAATAGGAGACAGTCACATGAGGAATGTTATGCGAACCCCAGGATGTATCCCATTTCAAGTTTATTATTTTGAACTAAACCACGGTACCAACAATGGAAACGGACGCGATGGAGATGTTATAACTGGGATCGAAAAAGGAAAAGTTTTCGGAGAATTCATAAAAACGAGCGATTATGGTACGGCAGACGCAGATAGAACAATCGAGATTAAAGAGGGACGAGGAGTAATTCTTGTGCAAAAAAACGCTACAGATCAGCATGGAGATATAATCCCAGATGTGGTTGAAGAATTCGAAGCAAAACAGATTCATAAAGGACAAAAAGTTGTTATCCCCCGAGGATCTTTTTATGCATTTGTTAACCCAGATAGAGACGAGGTTCTTGTAGCGAAACACAGTGGTCGCAGTGATAAAAACCCTTCAGAAAATCCAAATAGTCAAGCCCTAATAGGCATGCGTGGATTTGCTTATCGTGTAGTCGCATGCGACAGCCATGTTTGTCTTCAGCCAAATGAAGAATATATCAAACAAAATATACTTAAGTTTAAAAATGGCGGTATTCCCCTTTTTGGCGAAAATTTAGATTAATTAAAGTCTTGTTGGAAATATAGCGATTGGCATTAAATAATACAGCCCTATTTTCTGGCAAAAGTGATATTTAAATCTTTATCTCCTAAAACATTTCCTGAATAAGATACTACCCCATCTCCTTTTTTAAGACTATTTGAAATTTTAATGACATGAAGATTATCAGGATAGTACAAAGAAAAAGAATAAGGCAGGCTGTCAACACCGGGCTGTTTAAATAATTTTAAACTATAAGAAAAGTTATTTGAAGCAAAAGTTTTTTGCCTTGGAATAGTATATTGAATTTTTATTTTTACTAATTCTCCAACCGGCATATTTACTAAAAATCCATAAACTGTTTTTTCGCTTTCAACTGTTTTTTCAACCTCAAGTCCCAAAGGCGCCTTGAAATTTTTGTCTTCGTAAATTTGAAAATCTGTAACCGCATCTATAATACTCTGAGAAACATCATTTATAAATATCGAGGTGATTGAAGTGTCTATTGGTAATATAATTCTTAGATAGTTTTTGTAATCTCCACCCGGCCAAGAAGTGCTAGTATTTTTATAGCTTAAGTCAACAATTCCAAAGAGACTTCCGTCCGGTTCAATTTTGACACTTTGATCAACTTTTCTTTTGACAAAATAATTAACTTTATTTACTCCCAGATTTGCTTCATTAATTCCCAAAAAATCATTTATAGAGTTTTCATTTCCCAATCTTCCATCAAACAAAGCAGATGACCAACCGTTTACTGTAAATATTTTTTGCGTATTATCGTTAAATGCGAAAAGCAAATGTTTTTGCACTAGGGAATCAGAAATTGCTTGCGCAATAGAAAAATAAGGGATGTTTTCGGTACTTATTTTTGTTAGCATTGCTTTATATAAAGACCGCAAAAAATCTTTTTTCTGCGTTGAGCCGGGGAAAAAGTTTTTCTCTGCGTGAGATTGCGTTAGAATATAAAGATTGTTTTCATCAACGGTTTCTTTATAATCAATAACATGCACAGGCCCAATTGCGCGTAAGACGTTTTTGACAAAAGAAACATCAACACCAATCACTCCTGATACTTTCTCTCCTGTCTCAACATTTAGGAAATTCGAAGATGACAACGCAGATTTAATAAAATCAACATCGAAGTTGCTGTCTCTTAAATACCAGTGCGCTGATGGAAGATGCCTTCTTATGGCAAAGGGCGGCTCTACATGGCCTTTTAATTCTCCATCAGCATCATATACGTCGTGTATAGAGAACTCTGTAATTTTCCCTTTATTTAATTTTAAAATTCCATAAGATCCAATAAATCCCCCGCCAGGTCTTAGCTCCATGTTGTTTTGGAAAAGCACAAGGTAAGTTTTTTCTTTCTCAAAACCAAAAATACTTGGTAAAATATCTGTAGTATTTGATATAAATCTGATCAGGGAAGCTGTACTCTTAAGTTTTTCGTCAAACAGTGCAGGAATTTTTTCTTCCCCTTGCAACTTCCCAAAAGTTACAAGCGCAGTTTTTAAATCATTTTGTCCTTTTGTAAAATCTTCTACTGGATTTTTGCTTTTGCCCTCTGCAACCAAGGCAAAGTACTTCGTAGCATTAAATAATTGCAGTCCCCCCTGAGATATTTTTTCTCCCAAATCTATATCTTCCAAAAGGTTTTTAAGATTTTTCTCTCTGCGGATTATCTTTCCCTGAAAGAAAAGAACGTTTGACATTTTTTGACTTATATTAAAAAACGCATTAGATAAATGGAGCGAGCTCTGGGCTTTCTCAAAATTCCCCTTATCTATCATATTTTTGGCATAGTGAAGCGTACTGAGCCCAAGAAATGAGAGTAACAAGGTAAAAATTAAAGGAGCAAAAATTAGGAAAATTATTGTCCAGAAAATATTAAGGTAAATATTTTTTCGCTTTGCTTCCTTTGAACTACTTCTCTCTTCAAACTTAATTTTCCTATCTAAATCGATAGTTTTTATTTTTTTGGCCAGAGGATATTTATCTTCCAATAAGTACCTACCTCCATAAGGAAAATTGATAGTCCCCTTTCGCGGATCTGTTCTCATAAAATCTATACTAATTTCCGGGTTAGCTTTTTGGATCATGTGCGCCAAAGAAAGTTCTGTTATTTGGTATTTTGGGAAAAGATAAAAAAGAGAATGTTTGTCATTTATGCCAAAGACAAGGTCGATTAAACCATCCACAACATCGTTAATAAATACAGGATAAGCCATGCTAAGACCGTCTCCCAGAATTTGGATTTTGCCAAATCTCTGGGCTTGATATATGAATTTGTTTATAACTGACCTAAATCCTTCGTATCTGTAAATCAGCTTGTCATCAAAAATATCGCCATACAAAACTACCTTGCTTGAAGGATAGGCGCTTAATATTTTTTCTAAATAATTATCTTTTGAGGATAAATCTTTGGCAAGAATCAAATCTGAGTTTACGCCTTTGGCCTTTTCAATTATGTTTGGTAAAAATTCTAAGACCTCACCCTCATCCGCAATAACTACAATGCACGAATATTTATTATCAGGAATTACCGGGAATAATCTTTGGAATGATACGTAAATTATATTTTTACTTGTAGTCTCTGGGTTTTTTTTGCTTACAAAAACAACCAAAAATTCTTTAGACAACTTAAGAGAAAGAGGCTCGCCTATTAATCCAGTCTTGTCAATTATGAGAATTGGGGCAGGCTTCATTCATCTATTTTAGGCTAATCAAATATCCTTGTCTAGTCGAGTTTGACTCGATCTAGGGCTTGATTAACAAATGCGTCTGCTTTTGAATTTTGTTCCCGGGGAATATGTTTGTAATATATTGGGAAATTTATTTGCGCTTCTCTGTCTCGCACTTCAAAAAGTAAGTTTCTAAGATCTGCATTTTTGACTTTGAAAATTCCTATTATTTGAGAACAAACTAACTTCGAATCAAGGAAAAAATTAATCTTTGTATCTTTTGTAAAATTTTTTTTATTCTCAATTATCCAAGTGAGCGCCTCAATTACAGCTTTGTATTCTGCGATATTATTCGTTGCAGTCCCAATTTGCTTTCCAAAACCTGCAACTTTATTATTATTCCCATCTGTTATATAAATTCCTATAGCTGAAGGGCCGGGATTACCTCTTGCTCCTCCGTCCGTAAAAATATTAAGTGTTTTAATCATTAGTGTAATCTTATCACACTTCAGTTTTCGCAAAAAGTTCTAACAAGGGCTAATCTGTGAAAAGTGTGATTGGGGTAAAATTGAGCCAGAGGATTGTGAAAGTTAATTTTTGAGTTTGTCTGACCAGCACAATCCTAAAATAAGAGAGAATAATAATTGGCCTTGCTGAAGGGTTAAGAAATAGTGATCGAACATTCCTAAAACAAAAACTGTAAGTAAAATTTGAAATTTGAAATTTGAAATTTGAAATTCCTTTTTCCTTCTCATTTCCTCTGCCGTACGAAACATAAACCACAAAACAAATAAAAAACCTGTAATGCCAATTTCAGAAAGAATTAGAAGAAAAAGGTTGTGGACTGGCTGCAAGTAGAATAGGGGAGTTGTTGACTCTTGATAGTATGGTAAATTTATTAAAAAGTTATTTAAACCAACTCCAACCATGGGACTATCTTTAATCATTAATATTGAACTTTGAATAAGACTTTCTCTCTGAGCTATTGATTCATCAGTTAACTTTAGCTCTGTAAATCTAGAGCCTAAAGGTGAGTTAATTAATAAAAAACTAACTACTCCCAATGCGAAGATAGAAAATAGAAGATAGAAAATAGAAATTTTGGATTTTGTTTTTATAAAACGCCTCACAAACACAAAGCCAAGAATTACAACCCAGAGCAAAATCGCAACCCTACTTAATGTTAAAAAAATCGCAACAGTTCCTATTAAAAGTGCTACACAATAAAAAATCTTCCTTAACTTTGAACTTTTCACTTTGAACTTTGAACTTATTAGCGTCATTCCAATAACCAAATACCCAGCGAGCACATTTGGGTGGGGGAATGTGCCATATGGGCGCAAAAATAACTCTCCTCCCAAAGAAGCATTTGCTATTCCGGGAGTAAGAGAATTAAAAAATCTTTCTCCGAAAAAATAAAAAATTCCATTGATGGATCCGTGATTAAAATATTGGGAAATTGCAAGAAAAGATTCAAAAACTATGCCCAGAGAAAACATAAGCAACACATTTTGCAATTTTAATGCATTAATGTTTTTAGCGGTGTAAAATCCCAAAAAAACAAATCCCAAAAGTCTTATTAATCCAAAAAATCCCGCAGCCGGGCTTTTTGATGAAACAATACCAATGATTAAAAACAATACAAAAATAAATATTGCAAGTTTGGATTTTGAAAATTTGGATTTGATTAGAAATTTGCCTGCCCGCCATCGACTCTTGCCGAAGGCAAGTGCAGGCGGGAAATTAGAAATTAGAAATTTACTTTTACTAAAAATCCAAAAAACAAAAATTAACAAAATAAGCATGTCGGTAACATATAGAGTGGGGGAAAGGTAATCAATGCGTACTCCTTTTATGAAAGAAAACTCCGGCCAGAAGTGCCTGCCTAATTGCGTGGGAATAAAAAGGATTAAAAGGTAAAAAACAAAATCCTTAATTTTATTTATCTTTAGGCTTGACAATAAGAATCCTGTCACGGCCTTCTCCTTGAGATTCCGAAATAACCTCTTCATCCCCTTCTAATAACAAATGCACTATTCTTCTTTCCCAAGATTTCAGCTCTGGAATTGCCATCTCTTTACCATCTGACAAAACTCTTTCTTTTGTTTCCAAGGCTAATGTTTTTAACCATTCAGTTCTATTTTTCTTGTAGTCCCCAACATCAATTGAAATTCGGACAAATCTTCCGAGCTTTCTTGCAACACACAAAGACAAAACAAGCTGTAAGCCTTCAAGCGTATCTCCATGATACCCAATTACAACACCTGTATCCTTTGTATTAAGAGCTATCTCAACATTCTCCCCGTTAGCGTCTTTGCTTTCCAATATTTCAAAATCTCCGTCAACATCTAAAATCTTTAATAGTTTTTTTGTTATATCTTTTATAATTTTTATTTCTTTTTTATCCATCCTGACAGTCCTCCTAAGCCTGCAACTTTATATTGCTGTATGATACCAAAAAACGTGAAGGTGTTCCAATATAGAGCAAGTCCGACGGGAAATTGCCATGAGAAAAACCCAATCATAAGAGGCATGAGATATAACATTTGGCTTTGCATGACGCTTGCCATATCTCCCTTAGTCTCTTTTTCTTTTTTTTCATTTGGCGAATCTGACGGATATTTCTTTACAGGGGATGGAACCATCATTTTCGATTGCACGAATGTCAAACCTGCTGTAACAATTGGGATTAAAAGCAGTACCCATCCATATTGACCAAAATCCGAAGGTCTATGTGAAAGGTCAACTCCTAAAAACTGCGGGCTTGGCATTTTCGCAAGATCCGGCATAAAAGAATAGGTAAGCTCATTAATTCGTGTCAATCCAGATTTTGAATCAAAAAAAGCAAATATTACCTGGTACAATGCTATAAATACCGGCATTTGAATCAAAGCGGGCAGACACCCCGCGGCGGGGTTAACTCCATGTTCTTTAAAAAGCGCCATTTGGGCTGCAGCAAACTTTTGCCTATCTCCCTTGTGCTTTTCTTTAAGTTTATCTAGATGAGGCTTTAGATCTGCCATTTTTTTAGTAGAGCGCAATTGTGTAGTCATAAAGGGCCAAATCAAAAGCTTTATGACAATTGTTAGGGCTATAATTGAAAGCCCTAAAGATTCCAGAATCCCAATAGAGCTAAATACGTGGATGAAAAAAACCATTACATTGATAATGGGGGCGATAAAAAGAGTGTCAAATACTGCACCGATTGCTGAAAAAAAGCTCATCTACAAACTCCTACTCTTTTTATACCCAATAGAATTCCAAAAAGTCCATGCTGTTTTACCATTTGCTTTGTATATTCCGAGCAGGTAGGGGAGAACCTGCACATTTTACCAATCCCTAAAATATTTTTTAAAGCTATTGAAATAAAATTTTGGTAAAGGCTGATTATTAAAAGTAATAATTTTTTCATGTTTTCCTTATAAGACCTGCTTTTTCTAAAGCATTTTTTATTGACACGTGAATTTCTCCTTCCGTTTTATTCAGTGACCCTATTTTTACTATAAAAAGTATATCATGTCCGGCCAGCATATTTTTATTCAAGTCTAAAAGAGCGATTCTAAACATTCTTTTAATCCTATTTCTGACAACCGCTCTTTTATCAATTTTTTTTGAAACAACAACTCCAAACCTATTAACGGGCAGTCCATTAATTTTCTTTTTTATTACAAATTGCGGGACAGACAAAGAAAAAGAATTATTAAATCTAACGCTTGACACAAGGCGGTTTTCTTTCTTAAACATGCTTTTCAGAGATTAAATGGAAAGCTTTGATCTGCCTTTTGATCTTCTTCTCCCAACGACTTTTTCCCCACCATGAGATCTCATCCTAACCAAAAACCCATGTTTTCTTTTTCTTTTTACTTTTTTAAGAGTTACAAACTTTTCCATAACAGATAGTATATCATAAAAAGAGACATAGTTCTATCCACTTTCTCCATCTTGACAAAAAGTTATCCACATAGTTAAACTGCATGTTACATGAGAGAAGAAAATGATATTTTGTGGAAAAAGGTATTGGCTGAAATAGAAACAGAGGTTTCGCGCGCAAATTTCTTAACTCTTTTTAAATCTACAGCTCTTCTTTCTTTGGAAGATGGCATTGCAACAATTGCAGCTCCATCAACGATGATCATTGATCTTTTACAAAAGAGGTTTTACTCAGTTATCAAAAAAGCCGTAGACAGACACACAAAGACAGAGACCAAAATAATTTTTGTTCCAAAAATAATTAACAAAAACTTAAAAGAAAGCATATCGGTCACGCCTTTGTTTGCGCAAATCGAAAAAAAGAAAGAAATAACAATAGGCCACCTCCCAAGAGTGAGAAGCGATTATACATTTCAAACGCTCGCTGTTTCATCAAGCAACCAGTTAGCTTATGTTTCTGCAACAACTGTTGCAAAAAAAATAGGTCAGGCCTATAATCCGCTTTTTATCTACGGTCCGGTTGGTGTAGGAAAAACTCATCTTATGCAGGCAATTGCAAATGAGGTTTACAAAAACGATCCCGATAAAAAAATTATTTACATAACGAGCGAAGAATTCACAAACGAGGTTGTTGAGGCAATAAGAAACAATGATACCGCAAGGATGAAGAGGAAATTTAGAAGCATTGAGCTTCTGATTGTTGACGACGTGCAGTTTTTTGCAGGCAAAGACAGAGCGCAAGAAGAGCTTTTCCACACCTTTAACATTCTTATTGATGCCGGTGCGCAAGTTGTTCTGTCTTCAGACCGTCCTCCCTCTGAAATAAAAAAACTGGAGAAAAGGCTTTCCTCGCGTTTTGCCGGGGGATTAACAGTTGACATCGAAGCAGCCGATTTTGAGCTAAGATGCGCAATTGTCTTGATCAAAGCAAAAAAACACAATCTTAACCTGCCAATAGAAGCGGCTAAAAAAATTGCAGAAAAAGCTCACGACTCAAGAGAGCTCGAGGGACTTTTGTTAAAAACAATAACTGTTGCCAATGCGAGGGGAGAGGAAATAACGCCAGACTTAGTAGAATCAGCCCTCACTCAGATTGAGCCGGAAAAACATTTTTTCCGTTCTGATGAGGTCGTAAAAAACATTTGTTCTTTTTACAACATTAAAGAAACCCTGATAAAAGGGCCAAAAAGGAACTCTTACTTGGTTAAGGCGAGACAAATCGCTATGTATATGCTCAAAAACGACTTGTCGTTAAGTTTTGTTGAAATAGGAAATATTTTGGGAGGGCGTGATCACACAACGGTCATACATGGAGTTGGAAAAATTGAAAAAATGCTTCTCAATAAAAACTTCTTAGAGGAAATTATGGGGATAAAGTCTTTATTAAAAAATAATAAGGAAAACTTAAGGAGACTGTAGCTCATATCAACTTTTTGTTCCCATGTTTTTCCCACAACTTATCCACATTATTTTAGCTTCCGCTCTTGCTTTTTTCCACTTTTCCATATACACTACTACAACTACAAAATTTAAAACTATAATAAAAAATGAGAGTTTCCTTACTTTCGGAAAACCTACAAAAAAAAATATTATTTGTAAGCCACGCCGTATCTTCCAGAAGTCAACTTCCAACACTTCTAAATTTTTTAATAGAGGCTGAAAAAGGAAAACTTTCTATTAGCGCAACAGATTTAGAAATAGGAATAATTGCTGAGGTACCTGCAAAAATTGAGAAAGAAGGAAGGACAACGGTTTTGGCTAAAACATTTTTAGAGCTTCTTGCAACAACTTCCTCAGACAAAATAACCCTAGAAACCACAGGGGAAGGATTAAAGCAAACTGGCGAAAAAACAGAAACCATTTTCCAGACAATGCCGGCAGAAGAGTTCCCAAAGCTATATGAGAAAAAAGGAAGGCAAGTAATGACGCTTAAAAAAAAAGTGGCAGAAAAAGATTTTTTAAAAGTTGTTTTTGCAGCAAGCTTGGATTCTGAGAGACCAGCTCTTTCCGGAGTTTTGATAAAAGAAGAAGGGGATGGATTCCTACTGGTTGCAACAGACGGGTATAGGCTTTCTTTAAAAAAACAAGCTCTTCAAAGCGTAAAAAAAGAAAAAGGAGCTGAGCCAATATCAATGCTTGTTCCGTCACGAGTTATAAGGGAGTTGATCCAGATGGAAAAGGACGCAGAAGAGAGCGAAGTAAAAGTTTATGCCCAAGCTGGAAAAAACCAAATAATTTTTTCTCAGGAAGAAACGACCCTGGTTGGCAGACTTATTGAGGCAGAGTTCCCAAATTATGAAAAAATAATTCCAACGGATTTTTCAACAAAAACAATTTTTGAAAGAGAAGACCTACAGAGAGCCATTAAGTCTGCGTATGTTTTTGCACGACAAACTGTCGGAATTGTTAAGCTTGCTATAAAAAAAGACAAAATAATTGTCTCTGCCAACGCTCCGTCTGTTGGAAAAAACACAATTGAGGTTGAAGCAAAAACAACAGGAGAAGAAAATGAAATTGCGTTTAACGCTCGCTATCTTTTGGATTTTTTGTCTAACGCTTCAAGCGAAACAATATCTTTTGAAATGACAGGCCCTCTTAATCCTGGAGTTTTTAAAGAGCTGGAAGACCCCTACTACATGCACCTTATAATGCCTATCAGGGTGCAGTCTGAGTTGGGGTAATAGTTTCGGTTGGGATAGGGATTTGTGTTGGCGTTGGGCTTAAGTTTGATCCTTGAATATTTGTTTCCGAAGGGGGAATGCCTCCCCCAAACCCTACAATTATAAAAGTAAAAACAAGAATTAAAACTACGGCAATTAGAATAGGAAGTCCCACCTGACTTGCTAATAATGCAGAAAATCCTCTTAGTGCTGCTTGCGTTATAACTCTTGAGCTAATTCCACGAATAGGGCTTGATAGAAGCCTATTAGTCCCTTGCCTTGATTGTTTTTCTTGGGGCTGATCGTTTTGCCTTTCGTCTAATATCGGATCCATAATTTACTAAAATATTTCCGGCTCTGTCACCGGAATGGAAAAATTTCCTTGATTCTGCTCTGATGATGTTATTTGAGGAGTCGTTGCGGATGGGCCAACAGGAGTTGTAGATGGGTTTTCCTGTGTATTAATTGTTTGGTTGGCAGCATTTCTGTCTTCTCTGGCTTTTACATCCGCAGGATTTGATGTTGCTAAGTCCTTTTCAAAAGGAGCGGCAACAACTTTAATAACCACGTGACTTTGGCCAGCAAAAAATAATCCTTCGCCAACTCCTACTGACAAAAGCAATTCTTTTTCCCCCATTGACAAATAAAATATTTTTGACACAGTATCTATCTCGGTAGGACTTTGTTTTAGGAGTATTTGAATACTGGAGTTGGACAACACTGCTTTGCCATAATCTGTTGACAGAAAATCCCCAACATCTTGGGTTGCTGTTGTCAGCGCCAAGTAATATTTTCTTGCTCTTTTGGCTATTCCATAAACAAAAGACGCGGAGTCTTCGTATTTCATTAAGTACCATGCTTCATCCAAAATCAGAAGTCTTTTTTTGAGGTTTTTTCTAATTTTTGTCCAGACAAAATCCAAAATAATGTGCATGGCGATTGGTCTTAATTGATCTTCCAAAGCCTTGACGGAAAAGGCAGTAAAGGGATTTGTGATATCAAAATTAGATTGTTGATTGAAAAGTCCGCTCAGACTCCCTTTGATAAATTTCTCCAAACGAAGGGCCAAATCATTAGCATTATTGTCTTCCATTCCAAGCAAAACTTTGTAAAGGTCTTCCATAAGAGGCGGCTCTTTTTTCTGGGTTGTAGGATCTGTTGTAATCCCTTTTTGCCTGTACGTCTCAACAAGTGCCCGGTCCAAAATTGCGTCATGTGTCGCGTCGAGTTCTCCCATAACAATTCGAAGGAGTGCGTGTAAAGACAATATTTTTAATCCCAACTCATTTTCACCTTCTGTATAAAGACCGGACAAATCAAAAGGATTAATCTTAATAGGGGATGAGGGAGTAAACGAAACATATTCTCCTCCGAAAGTTTTTGTTATTCCTTCGTATTCTCCCTCGGGATCAATAATTATTATTTCTGTCCCAAACATAAATTGCCGCATGCTCTCAAGCTTTATTAAAAATGATTTTCCGGATCCGGATTTTCCAAAAACAACCTCGTTGGCATTCTCCAGGGAAAATCTATCGAAAACAATTAAAGAGCCGTTTTGCTGATTTAGTCCATACATAATTCCCTTGTCTTGAGTTAGGGTCGCTGATGTGAAAGGAAAAGTTGAAGCCAAAGAAGTTGTATCCATGTTGCGGGTTATAAAAAGATTGTCTTCTCCAATTGGAATTGTTGACTTAAATCCTTCTTCCGCCTGGAGCGTCGCAACCTTGGGGAGAATTAAAAGAGATGACAAAGTTGACTCAAGTCTTTTGGATGCCTGCTCTAACTCCGTGAGACTGTCTGAGTAAAGCGTTATGTAAAGGCTCATTTGAAAAAATCTTTCAATTCCTTTAGCCAGCTCCTCTGTTAGTCTTTGCGCATCTTCCAAAGCCGCCTGCACTTTGGCATCCACAACTAGGCCTTGGTCAATTTGGGAGGCAATTGTTGCTTCCATTTCTGCAGTTTTGCGCCGTAAATCAGATAGAACGTCGGATGAAGATGTTGGGTAAATAAACATGGAAATATTTAGAGAGTGATTAAAGTCAATAACTGGGGAAAGCCAGTTTGGGGAAACATAGCGGGGATAACCCACGACAAAAAAAGTTTTGTAGAATCTTTCGCCAATTCTTATGTAGTTAAAATCAACCTCAATAGATGATGGAGCAATAATATCGGCCAAAGAGACAGTTCCTTTTTGCAGAACATCTAAAGAAGAGCCCATTGTTTGTCCCAAGGCTTGAACGCCATTATCAATTTTTTTACTTTTGCCAAACATATATTTAAATATTTCCTGCTTGAACAATTGGAAATTTAATATTTTGTACAGCTTCACCAATTTGTTCGAAATCTCCGTTGTAAATCTCATGAAATAATTTTACCAACTCCTCTTTTCCAAGGGTTTTTGCGGGAAGATTCATTCTTCGAAGCATCGCATGGAGACTTTCTGCCTTAGACGTTAGCTTTGCTTTTGCTGATAATAAAAAATTAGCGCCTCTAATATTTAGGCCGGATTCAAAACTAGAATAAGGAATTGCTATATAAAACTTTTTGTCCAAAACAGTATTTACTTTTACCAAGTCCTGGACGAAGTCTTTATAAAGTTTGATCTGATTTTTCAAAAGCTGGTTTTGACTTTTTGTAACCTCGTCATCCAAAAGCCTTAAATAAGAAGAAATATCAATTTTTTTACTTCGGATAAATACCTGAATTGGGAAAGACAGAGAATTTAAAAGGGAAGAATAAGAAAGAACTCTGACATCTTGTTCTTCTTTTGACAAAAGAGCAAAGTTAGTTGCCTGAACCTCTATGATTAGACTGGCAAGGCCGCGTGAAAGCAAAACAACATTGTCGATAATGTCTTGGATCTCAATGAATTTCTGAGTTGTAGCTTTTGACCTTTGAGCAGATTTTTTCATATTTCGACTTTAAGAGTCATGAGTTATTTGTTGAGAAAAGAGATCTCCTTAACTCTTCTCTTGTGTCTATGGATATTGTCTCAATAGGCATTATTATTTCTCCTGTTACGTTAATTGGTTTTGCTGCAAATTTATTTTGTCCTTTGGGATCTTCAAATTCAATTGTGTATGCCCCGTTTATTAAAGCAGTTGCTGATGCAAATCTTCCGACTTCATTTGTTTTGAAAGCACGGACAGGATTGTTCTCTTTGTCTCTTACTTCAATGAGAATATTTGGTAAAGGATTGCCTCTTGGGTCCTTAACAATTCCTGTTATAAGGTTTGGTGATTCAGGAGGAGTTGGCATGCCGGTATTTTTGACAAACCGCACAGCCGGCGGCTTAGCTTGGGCTGGCAAAGGCGTAGATATTTGTGGAGCAGGCGGAACATAAGTGCTTTGGGCAATAAATTGAACTGTTGGTTGAGGTGGCGCTTTGTCCTCAAGGTAGGCTTTTAATTTATCATTGGGAAGAGGATTAAAGCTGCTTTTATGCACTTTTACTGACGCGGCCGGTTTATTTGAAAAATAAAGATCTTGACCTTTCTTTTCATAGACAAATTGGGTTGGTCTAATTAAAGCTTTGATATAATTTCCTATCATATGATCCATTGGGCGTCCTGAGATTGGAAAGAAAGCAAGACCAATGCCAAGAAGCGCAAAAAAAGCGCAAAGCGGAATTTTTATTAAAAAACTAATCGGCAATTGTAGAAAAATCCAAGCTAAAACGATTCCCACTGCAAGATAGGCAAATTGCTTTACTGTCATGTTTCCAATAAGCTTAAATTGAAAGCCGGTTACGTCTTGAGGAATAGGATGATTCTCAATATCCATATAAAAGGAAGTCTGACTTCCTAAAATCAGTCTATAACGTGAAAAATTACAATGCAAGATAATCAAAATATGTCAAATAAATCGCATTTTAGCCTCCAGCGTGAAAAGTTTTGTCAAAGGTTATAGAATAGAGTTGTGGTTTACTTTATTATTCTTTTTTTGGAAGTAGGAATATTGTTTTTTCTCTCCAAAAAAGTAAGCAAAATTCTCTCAAAGTTGATATCAGTAAATTTTATGTCTTTTCTTCTTTTGCCTGGAGTAATTATTCATGAATTGTCGCACCTATTTGTCTCAGTTGTCTTATTTGTTCCTGTAGGAAATATAGAATTTACGCCCAAAAAAAGTGACAATGGATTAAAACTTGGAAGTATCGAAATTGCAAAAACTGATCCGATAAGACGAAGCATTATTGGTTTTGCTCCGGTTTTCTTAGGACTTATGCTCGTAATCGGAATCGTCTATTTTTTTTCTGTTAATATTTTATTTTTTCAAGATAAAAATCCCTACATTTTTCTCGCCTTAGTTTTGGGAATCGCATATTTGCTGTTTGCAATAAGCAATACTATGTTTTCAAGCAGGAAAGACATGGAGGGAACGGCTGAAATTTTAATCACGCTTTTGATAATCTTTATTCTAAGTTATATTCTGGGTTTTCGAATACCAATTTCTTTTGCGCAGAATTTATTTACAAAAGATGTTTTAGAAATAGTTCGGAAATCAGCAATTTTTTTAAGCGTACCAATCACCATTGACTTATTTATTTTAGGATTAATAAAAATGTTCACTGGCAGCCCAAGGAGATTTGTCCGACTTTGATACATTTAACTCCTGTAACAGTTGTTATAATATTTATTACAAAAAAAGAAAATATTATGATGATTAGTCCTATTATCCCATAAATCAAATTATTTCTTGCTCCCTCAAGTTTTTTCGGATCTCCGGCTGAGTTTATATACTGATATCCCCCATAAATAAAAATAAAAAGAGCGAAAAGCCCCGCAAATATCAAAAGCGCTGTGAGAACATTTGAGAAAACTGCGGGAATACAGCCAATCGTGGCAACCCCACTCTTGACGCATTCGCCCCAATCCTTAAACATATTTAGAGCGTATCAAAGGGGGAATAAAAAAACAAGAAGAGTTATTGGCCAGTTACGGTGCCAATATTGGGAATTTGTAGTTGCTCGAATTTTATTCCAAAAGCCGCAAGAACAATTGAGAGTAGGAATATTGCGAGAAAGACAACTATCAGTCCGACAATCGCGGCAATCACATGATTTCTGGCTGCTTCAACTTGATCTTTCTCGCCCCTTGATGTAATCCATTTTATGCCTCCGTAAACCAGATAAAGAAGCGCAATGACAACAGCCAAAATTACAAAGAAAACAACAATATTTCTTATTGTATTTGCCGGATTAGTTCCAATATCACAAAGAGTTCTAGCAATGCCTGCGGCTGCTCCAGTGCATGGATCTACATTAGGCTTTATAGCTTGGGCGTATGCTAAAGAGGGAACAAAAATATAAGATAATGTGGAAAATAAAGATAAAACCAATTTCCTCATTAACCTTATGATAAACATGTTTTTGGCATATGTCAAGTGCCAAAAGTAGAAAAATTACTTAATCCCATACGGTAAATGGTGTTTAAAGGAGTTTTTACGCGCCCTCTCAATTATCTTTTCGGCATTTTTATATCCCTTTGAGATTATTTCAGGCAGAGTATTTTTTTCTTCAAAATATAGATGCAAAACACTGTCTGCTTCTTTATAAGAAAAGCCAAAATCTCCTTCGTCAGTTTGGCCCGCCCATAAGCCTGCTGTTGGAGCTTGATTTATTAAATCCTCAGGAACATTCAAGTGTTTGGCTAGTTGGTAAACTTGTGTTTTATATAAGTGTTGTATGGGTTCAAAATCCGATGCTTCGTCTCCAAAGCGGGTGAAGTACCCAAGAAGCATTTCTGATTTGTTCTCTGTTCCGCAGACAAGAGCGTTGTGTTTTTTCGCTAGATCATAAAGAATTATCATTCTGACTCTTGCCATTATGTTTCCAATGCGCACTTGATCCACCTGGAAGGTGTTTGTCTTTTCACCTTCCAGGTGTAAGAGATTTCTAAAAGCGTCAACAGACTCTTTTATAGAGATATTATAAATATTTCGACTTGGAATATTTGCTTTTTCAAGCATTGGAGCAATGAACGCAATTTGGGATTTGAAATAATATAAATGAGCAGCATATATATTTTGGGGAGGAATAGATTTTGCAAGAAGAGAAAAACTTGCTGCCGAATCCAAACCGCCTGATACCCCAATGACTACATTTTGAAACCCCTGTTTTTGGAAAACAGTTTTAATAAAAGAGATAATTTTTGCCGTTTCGGCAGAAGGATTTATTTTAAGTAATGTTTTATCCATAGGTTTGTAAAGCACCAAATTCAAAATCCCAAGCTCCAAACAATATCAAAATTCTAAATTCAAATTTGTATTTGAGCCATTGTAATTTGTTTGTGATTTGTAATTTTGTGTTTGAGATTTATGTTAAGTATAATTTATTACGTATTATATACTTTTCAACCTCCTTTGGCACTAGATTACCGATAGATTTGCCTTCTTTTACTTTTTTTTTAATTACGGATGAAGAAATATCAATAGGTTGAAAAGATTTTTTGTTAATAAAAGTTGTATGTTTTTTGTCATTCTGGCTTGTCCAGAATCTCCAAAAAGAGATGATTCTGGAGTCCTCACTGCGTTCGTCCCCAGAATGACTAAGTTCTTTTCTCGGCATGACTATTAAGCCAAATTTTTCTACAATTTCCTGCCAACTTTTCCATCTCGTAAAATTTTTTATTTGGTCTTCACCCATAATCCAAACAAAGTGGTCTTTTGGATAAAGTTTTTTTAATTCATTTAAGGTATCTATGGTATAGCTTATTTTGCCTCTTTTAATTTCTAAATCGGAAACCGATATATTTTTCTCTTCCAGCATCTTTGCCATCGAAAATCTATGAGATGGCTTAATTAGTTTTTTTGCAAACGGGTGGATATTTACAGGCATTAATATTATCTTGTCGACCCTTTTTGATTTTAAAATGTTTCTCGCAGCTTGCAAATGTCCGTTGTGGCTAGGATCAAAACTCGCTCCCAAAACAGCAATATTCATTATTGAAAACTGAAAAGAGGAAAAGCAACGTCAAAAATTTTTCCTATCATGTTTACCATAAAAAAAGACATAAAAATAACAATAAGTCCTATGATTGCGTATCTTACTCTTTCCCGTCCCATCTGGAATTTTTCCTTGTGTCCGCCTGATGTTATCATGTTAATTCCGCCCCTAATTATGGTGAACAAAGCAAATAAAATCGCTCCGATAAGAATGATTTCTATTAAAGCTCCCAAAGCCTTATTCCCTGTACCTAGTCCTCCAGTTGGCACCGGCAAACCGGAATCAATTTTTATGGGGTTTCCATCGGGTCCCGGTATTGATAAGGCAATCTTCATAAGCGTCTAGCAACTAGCGTCTAGCGTTCAGTTGTCTCATCTGAGAAATCATAGAGTTAAGCATCCGAGACACTTCTTCTAGCAACATATCAACTTTACCAAAATTTTCAAGCGGAGTAAATGA
>Ga0213870_1000289_pt1 | contig 26066 bp, 29 predicted proteins | sample WICALVC2017_Meta_FD_160119 | JGI IMG/M metagenome (GOLD analysis project Ga0213870, IMG submission 160119) | Freshwater microbial communities from subterranean cave lake in Wind Cave National Park, South Dakota, United States - WICALVC2017 | ecosystem: Environmental > Aquatic > Deep subsurface >... | reverse complement strand
AAACTTTATTCTGAGTCATATACTTGTAGAATTCTTAAACAGCTTAATGAAGAAGACAGCTTAGAAATAAGTCGGATATTTAGAAAGATTTTGTTTAAATTGCTCAAACAAAAAGGATTCAAAAACAAAGGTTATTGCGTGGCAATAGACATTACTGCCTCTTAATTGTTTTTCCCTCTATGATCTTTTCCCTTATGCAGCAATCTAATAATCTCATCAAGCTGTTCACTTATTCTCTTTAAATTTCTACTCTCTCTACTTCCAAAAATCCATTTTAAAATCATTCCTATAAGTAATAAAATAAAATAAATAGCAACAAATATCATGACTATTTTTCCAATACTCAAAAGAAAATCTATATTATCCAGCAATTCCTTTGGAAGAGATTTCCAAAAAGAATTATACAGCTCAGTAAGATTTAGACCTACTTCAGGAATGTTATAATCGCTAACCATGTAAAATAAAAGATGCGAGGATTTTTATACCTATCCTATTCCTAATTCACATGCACGAAATAATAAAATTAAAAAATGTTGCTCGTTACTATGAAATGGGCGAAGCGATAGTAAAAGCCCTTGATGGATTAAACATAGATGTAAATAAGGGAGATTTTGTAGCAATAATGGGTGTTTCTGGATCAGGAAAGTCAACTGCAATGAACCTTGTTGGCTCATTAGATCTTCCTACTAGCGGATCTGTGTATCTTGACTCCGAAAATATCTCAACTCTTGAAGAATCAGAATTAGCTCAAATCAGAGGGAGAAAAATTGGATTTATATTTCAAAGTTTCAATCTTGTTCCTAATCTTACTGCAAAAGAAAATGTAGTACTTCCGATGATATTTCAAGGAGTAAGAAAAGAAGAAAGAGAAGCAAAGGCAGAAGAACTTCTTGCTCTCGTGGAACTCCAAGATAGAATGCATCACTATCCAAATCAACTCTCAGGAGGTCAGCAACAAAGAGTAGCAATAGCTCGTGCTCTGGCTAATGACCCAGAAGTAATTTTAGCAGATGAACCAACAGGAAATCTTGATACAAAGACCGGAGAAAAAGTAATAAATTTTCTAGAGCAGCTCAACAAAAAAGGCAAAACGATCATCATGGTAACTCACGATCAAAAATTAGCAGCTAACGCAGAAATAATCTATAACATAAAAGATGGAAAAATAGAAAAAATAACAAGGAAGTCGAAGAAACATAAAAATTAATCTATGGCTTGTAATTGAAACCGTGATAAAACTTTCTTATCTAATTGTCTCTCCTATAAAAAGACAAACAACCCAAACCTTTTTAAGGTTAGCACTATCTCTCATTTTATGAAAAAAATATCCTTATTCCTCGTATTCGTCTTAATAGCTCTGGCTCTATCAAATCCAGTGATGTCAGTGACAATAAAATCTGTTTCGGCACCTTCTCTAGCTCCAGGCGGAGAAGGTGAAATAAATATAGCGATTGAAAATACTTTAGACAGTAAAGTAAAAGATATCTCTCTATCATTGTTTTTTAACAATCTTCCATTTATTCCAATAGGCACATCAGAAGATTCTTTAGGTGAATTAGATGAAGATGATGATGAAGAACTCACATTTAAAATAAAAGCGGCAAATAATATTAAGCCTGGAGACTATGAAATTCCCTATAATCTTCAATATATAGATAATAAGGAAATAAAAAAGCGTACGGGCTCAGTTGGGATAAAAGTAGAAGCAAACCCAGATTTAGCATTTATAATCTCAACAGAAAAGCCAATAGTCGGGAGGCAAGATAGAATGACATTGAAAATAATTAATAAGGGATTCGCTGATGCAAAGTTTGTTTCAGTTAAACTTCTTCCTGAAGGATTTACCCTACTCTCAGATAGTGAATTCTATATAGGTGTGGTAGATTCAGATGATTTTGAAACAGCAGAATTTGATGCTGTCTACAATAATCAAAAGCCTATTTTCTCGGCAATAGTTGAATACATAAATTTTGAGAATAAAAAAATAACAAAAACAATTGACCTGCCAATAAAAGTTTACACAGAAGATAAAGCTATAGAACTAGGATTAATTAAGAATAATAATGTTGCCCTCTATATTGGTATATTAATAACCATAGTTCTCATATTCATCTTATATAGAATAGTCAGAAGAAGAATAAAGGACTCAAAACGTAAAAAAGAAAAACTACAATAATGTTGATCGATTATTTAATTTTAGCCTTAAAGAATATAAGAAAACGCGGTCTAAGATCCTGGTTAACAATGCTAGGAATCTTCTTTGGTATAGCTGCTGTTGTAGCTTTAATTTCATTAGGCCAGGGACTTCAGCAAGCAATAACAGGACAATTTGCAACATTAGATGTAGATAAACTTGTGATTCAAAATATAGGAACAGGCTTCGGACCGCCAGGCTCGACAGTTGTAAAAAAGCTTACGAAAGATGATCTAAAAATCATAGAATCAGTAAAGGGAGTTGATGTAGCAATTCCGAGATTAATTAGAGTAGTGAAAGTAGAATTTAACAAAATAATTAATTTCAGATATATTACAAGTCTGCCTGATAATAAAGAACAAATAAAAGTGATATATGATGCTTTAAATTTAGAGTTGGAAGAGGGCCTGCCTTTAACAGAAAAAGACAGAGGCAGGATTGTTCTAGGCAATGACTTCACAGATGACAGTTTTGAAAAAAGAATAAGAGTAGGATCAGTTTTAAAGATTCAAGGAAAAAATTTTGGAGTTATTGGAATTCTGAAAAAAGCAAGCACATTCCAAATAAATTCAGTAATATTAATGCCAGAATCAGATCTTAAAGAAATCCTGAATATAGGAGATGAAATAGATTTGATTGTAGTACAAGTCTCAGATCAAAAGAGAATACAACTTATAGCGAAAAATATTGAACAAGAATTGAGAAGAGATAGAGATCTAAATGTAGGCGAAGAAGATTTCTCTGTAGAAACTCCATTGCAAAGCATTGATGCAATTAATACTATATTAAGTACAATACAGCTAGTAGTAACAGGCATTGCTGCAATATCTCTTCTCATAGGAGGAATGGGAATTGCAAATACAATGTTTACTTCTGTCTTAGAAAGAACAAGAGAAATTGGAGTTATGAAAGCCATCGGCGCAGGAAGTAGAGATATCCTTATCATATTTATCATAGAGTCGTCATTCCTAGGTTTAATAGGAGGAATTATAGGAGTAATAATGGGCCTAACGCTTGCATTCGCAGTAGCAGGTATAGCAGGTTCTATCTTAGGAAGTATCGATCTCAAAGTCCAAATATCTAGTCTACTAATCCTATTCGCGATATTTTTCTCTCTCTTAATAGGGGTTATTTCTGGTTTAATTCCAGCATTCCAAGCATCTAAACTAAAACCAGTAGATGCGTTAAGAAAATGATAATTGATTATTTTAAGATAGCTCTTAAGAATTTAAGAAAAAGAAAAATAAGATCTTTCCTGACATTAATTGGAATCCTTATAGCAATAGCAACAATTTTTATTCTTATTAGTATTTCTCTCGGGCTCCAAAGCTCTGTAGAAGAACAATTCAGACAATTTGGAACAGACAAGTTCTTCATCGAGCCACTAGGGCAATTAGCAGGACCAGGAACAGGCAGCGCAGTAGAATTAACCAATAGGGATATTGATGTAATTGAAAAAATCTTAGGAGTGAAAGATCTCTCTTATTGGACAATTGCAAGTGCGAAAATAGAATTCAATAATGAAATAAGGTATACTACAGTGATTGGCATTCCTTTAGAGAGATCTGTTGTATTTTTAGAAACAGGCTTTTACAAACCAGAAGAAGGAAAGTTGCTTAGAGAGGGGGACGAAGGAAAGATAATGTTAGGAAGCCAATATAAGAATAATAAATTCTTTAGAAAACAGGTAAGAACAGCTAACAAAATTATAATCAATGAAAAAGAATTCAAAGTAAAAACAACATTGAAAACAGTAGGAAATCCATTCGATGATCGCCTTATTTTTATGTCATTGAAAGATTTTAGAATATTATTTCCAGAAAAAAAAGAAAGAATAGATCAGATAGCTGTACAAATAAATAATGATGAAAATATACAGGATATAGCAGACAGAGTAGAAAGAAAACTCCTCAAAGCACGCGATCTCACTGAAAAAACAAGAGATTTTCGCATCCTTACTCCAGAGGAGGTTCTAGCAAGCTTTGGTATAGTCCTAAACATTCTCACTGCCTTCCTTCTTGGAATAGCTGGAATTTCTCTTCTTGTCGGAGGAATAGGAATTGCAAATACAATGTTTACTTCTGTCTTAGAAAGAACAAGAGAAATTGGAGTCATGAAAGCCATCGGTGCTAAAAATTCTGATATTTTGATAATCTTCCTTATCGAGGCAGGCATTCTTGGCCTTGTAGGCGGGGCATTAGGAATCTTTATTGGATTTGCTGTCAGTAAAATCATAGAATACATCGCAATTAATCAATTAGGAACAACTCTCCTTCAAGCAGCAACACCATTTTACCTTATTTTTGGTTGTCTAGCTTTTTCATTCTTTATCGGAGCAATCTCAGGCCTATTGCCTGCCTATCAGGCCATTAAAGTCAAACCTGTTGAAGCTTTGAGGTACGAATAATTTATAAACTCTCTTTTTTAGAAAAATTATGACATCTAACCGAGAAAAAGTAGTTAGGACATTAGATGATGAAACAAAAAATATAGCGGAAAGTGCAAGAGATATAGCTAAGCAACTAGACATTAAAAGTTGGAGGTCTATTGCAAATATTATTCTACTCAAGAGACATGGATTCAATTCAAGAAAAGATTATACGAAGTATAATTTTCAGAAAAGAGGATTTAATAATGAGATTGAGCTGCTTAATTATAGAGCCAAGAAAAGAAAATACAGAGGTTATTGTGAGTATCGTGAGCAGATTACACAAAAAAACGGCTTTCTAAATATGAGTGAGTATAATATTTATTTACGTAATAAATCAAGTGGAAAATTTAGAAATAAGCGAGATTTTCAAGAAAGAAAAGGGTTATTAAAAGGTTTAGAATATATTGATTCAAATCAATTAGATAGACATGCTTCTCTAAAAGACCATTCTCTAATTGGAATTTTAGAGCAAGAAGATAGAAAAGAGAAAATAACAAATCTCTTAAACAAAATTCTAAATGAATTAAAAGAATCTTGGAGAGAGGTAATAAAGAAAAGATTTTACGAAAGAAAAACTTTGGAAGAAGTTGGAGAAGAATTAGAAATGTCATATGAAAGAGTTAGACAGATAGAAACAATAGCACTAAAAAGACTCTATTACCTAGTGAAACAATCTGAGCTTTACGATTTTTATGCAGATAGAGAGAATTCTTGGCAATATTTATCTTAATCACTAGAATTCTCTGTCTGTACAATTCTGTTTTTATGCTGCATAATCAACAGAATTGTCTATAGTTATACCAAGAGACTGAATTATTCTACCATTTTGTCTCTTGGTATAACCTAAGAATCCTATGAATTCTTGGGGCGCAAAGATCCGAGGGATTCTTTGTGTTCTAGAGAACAAAAAGTTTGGTTAATTATACAGAGCATAAAACCACATTCTTTAGACATCAAGATTTTTTAAATCTTGAGTGTGCTCAAGAACCGAAATCTTTAAAGGGTTCTTGACATTGTGAATAAAGCTTTGTTTCAACAAGATAGTAGAGCTATCTTGAGCATTCTAACTTAATATACAATCAAAAGTTAGAATATATCTCTGTCTCAATAAACTCTAACAAACTGCTGACTCAGAGATTGAAAATCTCTGATACATTCAACTCTTACGAGTTGAAGTCTTTAGTCAGCAGAAACACACAAGAGTTTATGATTTTGGTCTTTCGTTATAGAGAATTAGATTTGCTCTTTGATTTTTTAATTCCTCAATGAGCTCGGAGTTTCTTTTATTTATCTCATTTTCTAGGCCATTATGCTTTTTCAATAGATTCCCCATTAAACCTTTATTTTCTTCTATGTTTTTCTCAAAGACTAATTTTTCACTTTCTAAATGAGAAAAATCTATAGATGTATTTTCTATCTTTCCCTCTAGATATTTTATTTTTTCCTTTATATTTATTATTCTATTTTTGTAGTTAAGAAATACATCTTTGTCTGGGATTATTTTTCCTATCGCTTTACGTGGATCTTTTAATTTTATCTCGCCATTTTCTATCTTTTCTTTTGCGTTTTGTAACAATTTCAGTATTAGAAAGTCTTCATCTGAGATTAACGTCTCTATAGGATTTTCTAAATAGGCCTGTGTCAATTTACAATTTGCTTTATCTTGTTCAACATATAAATATTTTTCAAGTATTCTCCTATCAACTAGCAATTTTATTTCATGTTCAAGTGATTTTAGAGAGTCTTCAGTTGATTTTTTTTCATTGATTAATTTATATTTTTCCTTTGCTTCTGGACCCTCTTTTATTTTTTTGATTTTTATTTCTAAATCTTTTATTTTTTTCTCTTTTTCTTGAACAGATTTTTCTATTTGTTCTTTTTGTTTTTCAATATTTTCCTTTTTTTCATAAGCAGATTTTATTTGTATATTTTTTATAATAATATTTTTTAGGACGTTATTTTTTTGGATTAATTCATGATTTTCTTTTAAGAAATCATTCTCTAGTAATCTTATTCTTGCTATAGTATTTGTAATATTTTCAACCTCTTTACCAATAAGTTGTGTTGCTTTAAAATGGCTTTTTGCTGAGGATTGCGCAAATGCTTTTATTTCTTGGGCGATATAAGGAATATTCCTTCTTTCTCTTAATTTCTTTATTAATTTGTTGAGTGTTTGGATATATTCCTTCTTTCCGAGTTCTGTAATTTGTTTTATTTTTTCGTGCTCTTTTCTTTTGCTAATATCGAATTTTTCTAAAATTTTTATTTCGTCTTCTAATTTTTCCAGCATTTCTAAAAGGTTTTTATAAAGTTCTTCTGATCTTTCTTTTAAATTTTTTTCTGTATTTTCTAGATTTTTATGAAGCCAATTTTCTAATCCTTGAATTGATATATCTTCTTCCTTTTTCTCTTCTGATTTTGATTTAAAGATTTCTTTTATTTTTTCTATTATATTCATTATATTACTTGTCTTCACTAATATAAAAGTTTTTGGAGGAAAAGTATATAAGTTGATTTTGTTTATTTTTGCTTATGCCAAAGAGAGAGGTTGTTGCTCTTGATATCGGAGGAACAAATTTACGTTATGGCCTTGTAAGGAATAATAAGATTATTCGATTTGTACGAAGGCCTACTCCTTCTGGAAAGGAGGCACTTTTGAATGCAATTTTTAACTCTATTGATGAAATGATTGAGAATGAGAACAATGTAAGAGGAATAGGGATTGCTTCTCCAGGGCCTTTGAGGAATGGAATCATTCTTAATCCGCCTAATATTTCTCTTAAGAATTTTGACTTGAAGAAGGCTGTTCAGAAAGAGGCTAGAATGAAGGTTGAGATAGATAATGATGCTAAATGTGTGGCTTTGGCTGAGTCTGTGCTTGGAGTTCGGAAAAAGAACTTTTTTGTTTTGACTCTAGGAACAGGTATAGGAGGAGGCGTTGTTATTGATGGGAAAGTGTATAATTCTAGAGATATCGGCACTGAACTGGGCGATATTTATTTGACTTCTGAAAAGAGATTTGAAGAATTGGCATCTGGGAAGGCGATTAGTCAGAGAACTCAGGAAATTTTTGGGAGAGAGTTGTTGGTACAGGATTTATTGAGGACGAAAGGTAAGAGAGCTAAGAAGGTTTTAGATGAGGTTGTAGAGTATTTGGGTCAGGGTATTGGAAGCTTGATTAATATTTTTAATCCTGAGATTGTGGTTTTGGCAGGAGGAATGCGCGAGGCAGGAGAGGAATTTTTGAAGAGAATTGAAGAAGAGGCGAAGAAATATATTAGTTTACCAAAAGAATATGATATTGTTTGGAGTAAATTGAAAGAGCCTGGAGTTTTAGGGGCTAGTTTGTTGATTGATTGAACTTATACCAAGAGACTGAATTGTTCTACAATTTTATCTCTCGTTATAGTTTAACCTTAACGGGTTCTTAAACATCCATCAAAGAAAGTCTAGCCAATAAATAGGAAATCGTGGCTTCTGCTCCTTGATTAAGATTAATAGAGTTTTCACCTAGGCCGTCATGACAACCGCCTGTATTGTCATTGTAAATTGTTTGATTTAAAATATTTTTACCCAAGAACCATTGAAAAGCGTTTAATGCCAGATTCTTATATTTTTGTCTGCCTGTTATTTTATACGCTGTAATTAATGTTTGTACTGTATAACCTGCTTCTATTGGTTGCTGATCGAAGAGAGCTCTTTCTTTATCTTTTGCATACCATCCTTTTTGTCCTATAGGAATAAATATGTCGTTTTGGAATGTTTGTTGTATTAAAAAGTCTAGACTTTGTACGGCTATTTCTAAATATTCTCGATTTTTTGTTAGTTCATATGTATAAAGAAGCGCTTCTGGAAGCTTGCTATTTGAATAAGTTAAATAACTCTCAAACCATTTCCATTTTTCATCTGAGCTGTTTTTATACAACTTTAATAGGATATTAGCTAGTTTTTTTATATTCTCTATAATAAAATGAGAATTTTTTCTTTTATTATAATGATAAAGGCCAGTAATGGTAAATGCTATTGCTCTTGGCGATTGCATTATTGATACTGCTGGAAGGGCTTCTAGAAAGATGCTTTCTGCTTTTTTTCTAAAGTCATGAGGAACGTCATTTAGTGAGCAGAGATACCCTAGGGCCCAGAGCGCTCTTCCATGAGCATCTTCGCTATACTGCGAGAGGTCTATTACTCTTGATTTGTTTACAAAATTGTAGAGCTTTCCATCTTTGCCTTTAACGTAGTTTATATATTCCAGATATGTTTTTATCATCCTTAATTGTTTGTATTCTTTGAATTTCTCGTAATGCATTGCGCAGGTTAATAATGCCCTGGCATTATCGTCGAGTGTATATCCTGACCTATTGTCGGGATTAGTTTGGCTTGCAAATTGGATAATTCCGAATTTATCTGTTAATTTCATTAAATGTTTTATATTGATTTGTGGTAATTCTTGTATCTCAACCCCTTCTTTAGCCAAGATTTCTCTGAATACTCTTCCATATGACATCGCTACATTTTGCCACGTCATGTGCCTTGTATAATGATACGTATTTTTTTCCATTTCCCTCCTGAGCTTTTCATTCGATATAAGTTTGAGAATTGTATTTTTGAATGATTCTGGATCTTGGAATTCTACTAATCTCCCTCTATTTTCTGTGATGATATCTTTTGCATGCAAAAATGGAGTTGATATTACTATCCTTCCACAACCCATAGCATAAGAAAGTGTCCCAGAAGTTATTTGGTTTGGATTGTCTGATGTTGATAAGTAAATGTCTGTTGCTTTGAGATATTGGATAATTTCTGATAGAGTTACATATTTGTTGTAGAATTTAACGTTATTCTCTAATTTTAATTCTTTTACTTTTCTTTCTAAGAAATTTCTGTATTTTTCTCCTTCTCTTTTCCTTACCATGGGATGGGTTTCACCAACGATAAGGTAGAGGATATTTGGATATTGCTTTACTATCTCTGGCAATGATTCTATAACATATTCATAACCTTTGCCTGGGCCGATCATGCCAAATGAAGACAGGACAGTTCTATTCCTGAGTCCAAGATTTTTTTTCTCTCTCCATTGGGTTTCTAATGTTGTGTTTGGAATCCCGTGCGGAATCACATGAATTCTTGTTTTTATATAATAATCTTTTGTTAATATTTCAACTGCTTTCTTTGTCATCACAATAATAACATTGACTCGCTTTGCTATTTCTCTTACCACTTTTCTTAGCTTTTCATTTGGTTCTGGTAGAACACTGTGGAATGTGATTATAACTGGCTTTTCTATTATTTCTAAAAATGGGAGAAGATACTCGCCATATTCTCCGCCGAAGATTCCAAATTCGTGCTGGATATTGACTAATTTTATATTTTTAGAAGAGTTTATTATTCTAGCTGTATTTAGATAGTCTGTTATTTCTGTGTCTCTTATCTGTAGCATTACTTTTTTTGGATAATTATAAATGTTTGTGCCGTTATTATTCATTGCTAGAATTTTGTATTTTATCGTTGGAAAAAATCTTCTATCGACTGCATCACTAATGTCTCTTGTAAATGTAGCTATCCCGCATTCTCTAGGAGGGTAGGTTGCCATATAGAGAACGCACGGCTCAGCCTCTTTATTCATTTTTATTGCCTCTTTTGTTATTTTATTTAGAGCTTTTGAGTTTTTAAATTGTTCTGTTACTGGATACTGTTAACTTATCGGGATATTGGTCTTAGCCATAAATTCGATAAGTTCTAACAGTTTATTTCTTCCCAAATTAAGTTTTATCTCTGCTTTCTCTGCCGGTGTTTTCCCCTTTAATTCTTGATGAGGATTCACAAAGTTGTGCATAATTCTTTGTAAATTCATAAAAGCTTCTGCATATGAAAAACTTTTGAACTCTCCTCTTCTTGCATTCATTCGATCTTTTAGTTTTCCGTTGTATCTTTCAATTGGATTATTGTTATGTTTCAATCCGAATTTTTTGCATGCGATAGGAACTCCAAATTGCAATTTAGTAACTCTAAAAAATAATTTATTGAGCGCGGATTTATAATTCTCAAATCCATCACAAACAAAAGTTATTCTCCATATTACAAACTAAAAAATTCAATGAAAGAGAAGGATACATTATTGCAAAATAAGAGATATAAAAAACTCTCTCTATGATAAAGAATCCACTCATAACTGGATTAGAAGGATTTTTCATTCTCGAGAGTTCAATTGATGATGAACAATACAGCATCTTAAAGTTGTACAAGAATAAGGGCATTGCAGAAAAGCTAACTTAAATAATGTATATTAATTTTCTTTAGAAATGGCTAGAGAACTTAAAGAACGATTTACAAAAGATGCTATACAGAATATGAAAGTTGATTTTGTTGCAAATAATTTATTCATTGCTATAGATAAAAATAAAGTTATTAGATTTCTATGTTATTTTTCTAATATAAAGTCCCGACAACGCAACAATGTATTCTAATGTTAAGCTTTTTATATTCAATTTGCTTTTATAAAAAGAGGAATACATGGAACTCAAAGAGGTGTTTAAGGCGAATGACATTCGTGGTGTTTACGGAAGGGTTTTGAATGATAAATTAGCTTACATGGTTGGAAGGGCTATCGTTAGATATTTTAATTGTAAGAAAATCTTTGTTGGGAGAGACATGAGGTTGTCTTCTCCTGCCTTGTTTAAAGCTTTATGTAAAGGACTTGTTGAGTCTGGCATTGACGTGATTGATATAGGTTTAGTTGACACGCCTTCTTTGTATTATGCGACTGGGAGGTATAAGAAACACGGGATTATGATAACGGCGTCACATAATCCAGCTAATTATAATGGGATTAAGATTGTTAGGGCTGGAGCTCTGGCTATGAGCAAGGATAGTGGATTGAATGAGATTGAGGAGATTATTAAGAGAGGAGAGTTTAGTGTAGGTAAGAAAAAAGGCAAGGTTGTAAGGAAGGATATTTCTAAGGAATATAAAAATTATGTTTTGTCTTATGTTAATTGTATGAAAATAAGGAACGTTAAAGTTGTTGTCGATGCTGGGAATGGTATGGCTGGGAAGGTTGTGCCGTTGGTATATCGAGGGTTGGATATTAAGGCTGTGCCGTTGTTTTTTAGTTTAGATGGAAGATTCCCTAATCATGTTCCAAATCCTATTCTCAGGAAGAATGTTGTTGATTTGATGCGAAAGGTGAAAGATGTGAAAGCTGATCTTGGAATTGCTTTCGATGGTGATATGGATAGGGTTGCTTTCGTTGATGAAAAAGGGAGATTTGTGAATACTTCTATTATTGGGGCTTTATTGGCTCAACACTTGCTGAAAAGGAGTAGAGGAAAAAACATAGGCATTCTTTTTACTGCTGCTACCAGCAGAATATTGAGGGATATTGTTTTGCAGAATGGCGGAAAACCAAAGTTAGAGAGAGTTGGGCATGCTTATATGAAAGAGAGAATGCGTAAGGAAAACGCTTTATTTGGAATGGAACATTCTGCGCATTATTATTATAGAAATAATTTTCATGCTGATTCTGGTTTGATTACTTCTTTGCTTGTGCTGGAAATTTTTTCTGAAGCGAAGAAGAAAGGAATGAAATTTTCTGATCTTTTGAGTGAGTTCGATAAATATTCTCAGGCAGATGAGGTTAGTATTGTTTTAAAAGATGATGAAAATATTTTAGAGAAAATTGAAAGATATTATAGTCTGAAAGGTGAGTTGAAGAAAATTTATCATTTTGATGGTTTATTTATAGAATTTAAGGACTATTGGTTTAGTGTGAGGAAGAGTAATACAGAACCGTTATTGAGGATTAATTTGGAAGCGCGAAATAGGAAAGTAATGAAAGAAAAATTGAGTGAGGTTTTGAGAGTTGTTAGAAAAAACTCTCAAAGAGTTTAGAGAATTTTACAAAATTGCGCAAACACAAAGATTTCGAACTTAATGAGAGATCTTTGTGCCCAAATATAGTTTTAAAAAAAGGTTTATAAACTATTTTTGTCAAGTGATGTAGAGGTTATTATGACAGCAAAAGAAATTTTTATAGGAGCAGACTTTATTTATTCTGTACCAGAATCTTCGGGATTTGACTTTGTGTCCTCAAAAGAGGAATCTTCTAAATCTTTTGGGATGTATGATTTTAGAGAATTTTCTACTACCTTGGTGCTGTATATGATATCTTCGCGCATATTATACAATAGCCAATCAACTATATAAATATGTGCTATAGTGAGAGAAAGACGATGACAAAGCGAGATTTAAACAGGAAGATAGATTTTAAGAATAACTTGAAACAGTATTTGAGAATTGCGGCTCCGTATAAATGGCTTTTTATTTTTATTATTTTTTTAGTACTTATTTATGAGGGGTTGCATGTTGTTGAGAAATATTTGTTTAAGATTATACTTGATAGAGGAGGAGAATTTATTTTAGGCAGTTTTCTGTCTGAGGAATTAGTTAAAATATTATTTATTATTGCAGGCATTTTCATTTTGATTTCTATAATAAAGATTTTTATTCATTGGTTTAGAATAGGCACACTAAATAGAATTGAGACTAGTATGATATTTGACTTGAAAAGGAAGTTCTTTAATCATATCATTCAATTATCTCATAGTTTTCACACGAGTCATAAAACAGGAAGTTTAATTTCTAGGCTTAATAGAGGAGGAAATGCTACTGAGAGAATTAGCGACTTTATTGTCTTTAATGTTGCACCTCTAGTTTTGCAAATTATTTTAGTAGGAGCATCTATAATTTATTTTGATTTAGCTTCTGCTATTGTTATATTAATTACTTCTGTTATTTTTGTTATATTTGGATTGTATGTAACAAATTTACAGAAGCAGGCTCAGATATTGGCGAATGATGCAGAGGATATTGAGAAAGGAACTATTGCGGATATTTTTACTAACATAGATTCTGTTAAATATTTTGGTAAGGAGAATTTTGTAAATAAGAAATATGAAGAGTTATCTGATGATACTAGGAAAAAACTAATAAAATTGTGGGGATACCATAAATTATTTAGCTCTGGTGAGAGTATTATTTTAGCTATTGGGACTTTTTTCGTTGTTTACTTTCCTTTACTAAAATTTTTAGATGGAGCGCTTTCTATAGGAACTCTTGCTTTCATTTATACTACTTATGGTGGTTTGATTGGGCCTTTGTTCGGATTCGTGCATGGAATCAGAGGATTTTTTATTTCATTAGGAGATTTTGATGAATTGTTCACCTATGATAAGATTAAGAATGAAATTGAGGATAAACCTAATGCTTTAAAATTAAAGATAAAATTTGGAGGAGTTAAGTTCGACAATATTAGTTTTATTTACCCTAATAAAAGATCTAAAGCTATTGATGATTTAAATTTAGATATTAAGCCAAATGAAAAAATAGCTTTAGTTGGGCGTTCTGGCTGTGGTAAAACTACTTTGGTTAAGTTGCTGTACAGATTTTATGATGTTAATTCTGGATCTATAAATATAGATGGGAAAGATATCCTGAGCTTTAAACAGGAGTCCTTGCGTTCTGAGTTGAGTATTGTTCCGCAGGAAGCAATATTATTTGATGATACTATTTATAACAATATTTTATTCTCGAATCCTACGGCGCCGCGTACTGAGGCTTTGAAGGCTATTAAATTTGCACAGCTGGATAGGCTTATTGAAGAACTGCCGCAGAAGGAAAACACTATCGTGGGCGAGCGAGGAGTTAAATTGTCAGGAGGTGAGAGGCAGAGGGTTTCTATTGCCCGAGCGATTTTGGCTAATAAAAAGATTCTTGTTTTGGATGAGGCGACGTCTGCTTTGGATTCTGAAACTGAGCATGAAATTCAAAGAGATCTTGAAAGACTGATGAAGGGGAGAACCTCAATTATTATTGCCCATCGTTTATCTACGATTATGAAAGCAGATAGGATTGTCGTGATGGAAAGAGGGAAGATTGTCCAGATGGGCAGACATTTTGATCTGATTAGACAGGAAGGGCATTATAAGAAATTATGGAACTTGCAGAAAGGAGGTTATTTAAGGGAATGATAAATAAGAAAATAGTTTTGATGAGAAAAAAAGTTGGGAAGGGGGTTTTTGCAAATAAGAATTTCAAAAAGGGAGATATTATTATTCATGTAGACTACAGAAAAAGTAAAGATATTGTAAAAAAAGAATATATTCCTAAGCTTTCTCTAAGGGATGGTGATCATTTGTGTTATCTAGGAAGGAGGAAATATGTTATTGATTATTCCCCATTTGCGATGGTTAATCATTCATGTAATCCAAACTCATATGTTCGTTACCGAAACATGAAAATTAGATATCTTGTTAGTTTAAGAGAGATTAAGAAAGGGGAAGAAGTAGTATGTGACTATGTTATAGATACCTTTGGTGACTTGGAGATAAAATGCCATTGCTGGAGCAAGAATTGCAGAAAGATTATTTATACTAATTATTTTAAATTGCCTAAAAATCTTCAGGAAAAATATTGGCGATATGTACCTAGATGGAAGAAGCGGATGTTAAAAAAGATTTAGACCCTTCCATAATCATCTTTTAAGCGAATGTTATCTTTTTCATCAAAATTCCCGAAGGCGATTTCTAGGAAGCTGACTGGTTTATTGAGTGCTTGGACCCTATGGGCGGTTTTTTTTGGAATAATGACTTCTTGATTTTTTTTGACTTTAATTGTTCTTTTTCCTATAGTGACTTTTGCTGGATTGTCTAGAAATTTCCAGAATTCTTTTCTGTTTTTATGATATTGAAGAGAGAGCCTTTGTTTTGGTTTAATTGTAATTATTTTTAGTGTTGATTTTTCGTTATGGGTGAATTGCTGAAATTGCCCCCAAGGCCTCTTTTCTGTATATTTTTTCATAGTTTAAATAATAAAAATGAGTTTATATTTTTTTGTATTTTTTATTAAGCGCCAGGAACACCTGCTGCTGCCGCAGAAGCACGGTCTTCAAATACTGATATTTTACAGTTGTCGTCGGTTTGGCCCATGTTTGCGCCTGGTGTGTAACCATTATTGTTGACTTCTACAACACCATCGCCATCAAAATCCAAGTTTAGAATTCTGTTGCTTTGCGGTTCTATGAAGACAGTTCTTCCATCTGGGAGATGGACATCTGTAACAGCATGCGCTCTTGGAGGAGGATTTCCTAAGCCACCATAACACCAGAAGGCAGTCCATGTTGCGTTATGGCCTAAAGCCGTTAGGTTTCTTTCTAAGTCATGGGCAAAATGCCTGCAGTCATAAACTCCTAGGGAATAGGTTGTATTGTTTACTCCTGTTGATATTGCATCTCTTGTTAGATTTACTAATGCGGAATCTGAGGCGTTGAATCTTACTATTGTTAAGTTCCTTAACTCTGCTGGAACAGAATCACCTTCAATCTCATTTCCAATATTTCCGCATTCCATTACAGCTCCTCCCTGCGCTTGACATTCTGCTATTGTAGTTTGAAAACATTCTCCTATGATTGGGTCTCCAATCTCAGAACCTCGACAGCATTCGAATGTATCACATGCATCGCCTACATTATCGTGATCAAAATCTTCTTGATATGGATTATGGTTATTTGGACAATTATCAATTTTATCTGCAACTCCATCATTGTCTGTGTCAGGGTTTTCACACATATTTATACAGTTATCTTTTTGATTCTGAGCATTATCTTTACATTCTCGCAGGATTTTTTTAGCGTCAGATAAACATTGCCTATATCCACCTATTAATTTGTCTATACATTCTTTTCTTTCATCCCCATCTAACTCCTGGCATTGTTTTATTGCTTCTTTTAATAGTTTTCTGTTACATGAGTTTACGGAGTTTTTATAGTCGTCATTGCACATTTTAGTATTTGTTTTGAAATTTTCAACACAGTTTTTTCTGCATTCTTTCACTACTTTCTGATCAGGCCCGGAGGGATTTATTAATTGATTCCCAGCTATTACTGTACCTAGAAGAAATACTAAAAGTGTTAGACTAATTATCACGCCCTTTTTGATTATCATATTTTATCCAATAAATTAAAGTATATAAAGATATATGAGGGATTACATTGTAAAGTTAATGAGAGCTAACAATAGCATCTTAGGTGAAAATCAATAGAGAAATAAAGCAAAAGGAATTAAAAGTAGAAAATCTTAATCAGAATAATAAAAAAGAATGTGAAAAAGTGTTATTTCCATTCAGAGAGAAAAATACTCAAAGAGGATGGTCGATATTTCTTATTATTCTAGGTCTTCTTATAATGATTGTTAAACCAATATCCAACATAATTAATAGTCTCGGATTAAATTCGTTCATTACTGGATTACTAATAGCTTTTGCAGGATTTTTCTATTTTATGGACCTCCAATAAAATGAAAGATGAAATAATATTAAAAAATATTAAAGATTTAGAATATAATAAGGATGCGGGGAGTAGGATTCGAACCTACGAAGGCACTAAGCCACAAGATTTCCTACATCTTGTTTGCGATCACCCTAGCGGATGACAGACTTCTTAAGTCTTGCCCTTTTGACCACTCAGGAATCCCCGCATTACTATATAAGAAAATAGATAGTTTAAAAATTTTGCTTACAACCTCCTAATAAGGATTTAGCTTTCTGCATCAATTTTTCCTAGAATTTCGTCAACCTCTGCTGTTAAATATTGGATTATTTCTTGTTCTGTTGCTCTAGGATTTCTTTCCTTGTATTGAAGAGCGTGTGCTGCTCCAGAAATTATAGCCATCTTAAGCCTCTTTTCTTCTTTGCCCATAGTTTTGAGTATAAAGTTCTCTATAAAAAGATTGTTGTGATTAATAAATACAGGGAGTTCTGTCAATGTCCTATTTTTAAAGACATAAAGGTTTAAAAATAAATGCTAGCTCTATGTTGGATTGAAAAGAGGATATATGGAAGAGGTCTTGAATAAACTAAAATCTGAATTGAAGATAAGAGGGTTTTCCCCACTTACAGTTAGAAATTATTCTTTCTTCGTAGAAAAGTTTTTGCAGAAGACTGGAAAAAATACTGAACAGTTGAATGAAGACGATGCTAAAGCTTATCTTGGTGAGCTTTTTAATTCTAAATCTAAGAGTACTATTATGCTGGCTGCTTCTTCTTTGAAATTTTTTTATATAGAAATTTTAAGAAAAGAATTTTCTCAAATTAAAATTCCAAAAAAAGAGAAAAAACTTCCAGAGGTTTTAACAAGAGATGAGGTAAAGAAATTAATAGAATGCGCAGATAATATAAAGTCGAGGCTGATTATTTCTTTATTGTATTCTTCTGGACTGAGAGTTTCTGAGTTAGTGAATTTGAAGGTAGAAGATTTAAATTTGAAGGATAGGATTGGATGGGTGAGGAAGGGCAAGGGCAACAAGGATAGATTATTAAGCATTTCTGGAAATCTGGCTGATGAATTGCAGGAATATCTTGAAATGAAAGTAAGAACTAGCGGATATTTATTTTCAAAAAATAAGCCATTAACGACAAGAAATATCCAGAAGATTATTAAGGGAACTCGAGTAAGGGCAGGCCTGAGTAAAAAAGTAACTCCTCATACTCTGAGACATAGCTTTGCGACGCATTTACTTGAGAATGGAGTTGACATTAGACTAATTCAGACGTTGTTGGGACATGCTTCGTTGAATACAACACAGGTTTATACTCATATTTCAAGTGAACAGATTAAGAAAGTTAAGAATCCGTTGGATATGCTGGAATAAATATTCTTATAAATGCAGAGAAATTTGTATTTAGATGGGAGTAGATAAGGATTTAGAAAGGGACGTATTGGTAGATGATTTAGATCCGCTTTTAGTGATAAAATTGTCGCTTGAGAATCATGAAATAGCATATATGATAAGAAATTCTTATATTAAGATGGTAAGAGAATATAGAGGCAATGTTTCTAAACTGATTCGAGTTCTGGGAATTCCGAGGCAGACTTTTTATAGTAAAATTCATAAGTATGCGATTGATTTGGATAGTGTGAGGAGAGGGTTATCATAAACTCTTGTGTGTTTCTGCTGACTAAAGACTTCAACTCGTAAGAGTTGAATGTATCAGAGATTTTCAATCTCTGAGTCAGCAGTTTGTTAGAGTTTATTGAGACAGAGATATATTCTAACTTTTGATTGTATATTAAGTTAGAATGCTCAAGATAGCTCTACTATCTTGTTGAAACAAAGCTTTATTCACAATGTCAAGAACCCTTTAAAGATTTCGGTTCTTGAGCACACTCAAGATTTAAAAAATCTTGATGTCTAAAGAACGTGGTTTCGTACTCTGTATAAATATCATAATGGAGTGTATGCTGTGATGGAAAGAATAGAGTATAATGAACAAAAGAGGGAAGAGTTAGCTAGAGAATTAGAGAAAATTGCTAGTTGGCTTTCATAATTATCTAAATGATTTCTGCCTTTTGGCCCTTGCTTTAGAATCTCCTGGTTTGTTGGTTTCTTTTCTTCTTGAGTCAGGTATTATCATGTTTCTGTCATATTTTACGAATGCTTTTTTAAGAGTTCCTGAGCCTGTTATTTTGAGAAGGGCTTTTGCAATAGCTAGTCTTGCTGCTTGAATTTGAGCCTCTTTACCTCCTCCTCTTGTTGATAGATGAAAATCGTATTTGAGATCATCTCCTAATTCTACCTGATAAATTCTGATTGGTTCTTGTAGAGCTAGCTTATGGAATAATCTTAGTTCTGTGTTAGGTAAATAATTGTAGAAGATTTTTCCAGTGCCTTCAGTAAGTTTAAGCTTGGCTACTGCGGTTTTCCTTTTTCCAGATATTATGGGCATTGGTCTTTTTGCTGTCATATTCTTTGAGATAGTTCTTTTAGAGCTAGTGTCTTTATTTTAAATTCTTTCGACAATGTTATTTTTTTTGCTTCTTGATATTCTTGAGGGATATCTTTATAGCATCTTAGATTTTTGAAAGCTGTAGCTCCTCTACCTTGTTTATAAGAGAGCATTCCTCTTACTGTCCTTTTTACAATTCTGTCTGGAGTTTTTGGGAAATGAGGGCCTCTTTGTGAATAACTCCCTCTCGCTATTTCTTGTTGATATTTTGAGATAATATTCTGTTTTCTACCTGAGATCAAAGCATTATCACAATTTACTATTGCCACACTATTTCCTAACAATAATTGTTTGGCAGCATAGCTTGCTAACCTGCCTAGAGCCGCATTCATAGCATCTATAATTATCTTTTCTCCTGTCATCTTAATACTTTTATCCCTTCTGCTTTAGGATTCTTTTTAATTTCTTCTATGAATGTAACAAACTCTGATCTAGTATCTTTTAATTTTTCTCTAGCTTGTGCTGATATGGATAAAGCGCATATCCTTATCTTTTTTGTTAAATCTCCTTGACTTAAAATCTTTCCTGGAACTACTATTGTATCTCCAATCTTAGAATTTTTTTCTATATCTGAGAGATTTAGAGCAGCTTGTTTTCTTGTTGGGCCTGATAGAATTTTTGCTATGTTCGTCCAGTTTTTATTTTTCATACTTCTACCTATAGTCTCTTCTAATTCTGGATTTGTCTTTCTTTTCATTCTTGTTTTCATTTGCGTTTTAGATAACATGAGTTTGATGATTTCTTGAAAGTATTTAAATTTAACTAAAAAATGTAGTGTGGTATCCGAAAATTAGTTCTCAACGCTGATTTATATCAGCCAATGAAATTCACAAGAAAGGGCCTCTTGGAGACTCTACGGCTGAAAGCCGAGGGAAAGGGGAGTTATTTGGCGAGGAAAATAGCTAATGTTTCTGTAAGAAGAACAATACAAATTTCACCTGCTCTTACCTCCGCAACATCTAAAAGAAAATAATATTCCAGAATACAAAAGAAAAGATGTTCATCATTACCTTGCTTCACAATATTATTATTTTGTAGTTGACTATAGAAATAAGGTTTATATTGAAACAGGTAAACTCCTTACAGATGAAGAAATCAATTATGATATTATAACTCATTTAGAAAGAGAATTCAGCTGGCTTTATTATCATCAATTTAAACACGATAAAACAAAGATTAATTAACTGCTTTTCTTTTTACTATACTTTCGAATTCTTCAAATATACTATGATGAAGATCAGAATCAAATCTATGTTCTTTTAAGTATTTGTAAGTTTCAGTCCTCCCAACACCTAACTTAGAAAGAACATTATATCTGGCAGTCAAAAAATCCAAAACATATAAGTGCTGTCTACCAATACTATCAATCCTATCAACAAACTCTTGAAATCTTTTGTTATAGTGTAAATTATAATCAAGTAAATGCTCAAATAATATTCCATCAAGCTTCTCTAAAGATCCTCTAAATTCACGAATATCATCTTTAGTATATGAATTGTTAGAAGAAGCATAAGCAATCAGACGATCAAAAAATTCTCTTCTCATTGCAAGATATTCTCCTTTTATATCTTCGGGAATAAGAGAGATTTCTTTTTCTAATGCCATCGCACACCTCCCTTCTACATCAATACCTATTTGACTAAATTCAATAACTTCATGAGCAACAGCATAAGGCCTAAAATCTTCTCTAACAGAATCTGCTATACCATAAATAAAACCATCATCTTTATTCTTTCCTGTCATACGATAAGCAAAATGAGGAAGATCAGGATTAAGTTCCTGAGGTATAACAAAATAACTAAATCTTAAATCTCCCACTTCAGCACTTTCTTCTCTAAATCCTTTAGACCTAAACTGCCTTTTTCTTTCTTCAATCTCTTCCTTAGTAAATGTTTCCATCTTCAATTATGAAATAATGAAGAGTTTAATAATTTATCTATGCTCAGATACAGTAACCTTATCGTCACCTAAATTCTAGCCATATATCTTATTAATCCAAGCAATCTATTTCTTCCAAGTTTTAACTTTATCCCAGCAGCTTCTGCTGGAGTTTTTCCATCCAGTCCTTGATGTGAGTGTACAAAATTGTAAATGATGTCTCTCAAATTCAGAAATGTTTCAGCGCCCTCAAAACTTCTAAATCCGCCCCGCATCACTTTTATTCTGTCTTTTATTTTTCCATTATGTCTTTCGATATGATTGTTATTATGTTTCGATCCACCTTTCTTTGCTTTTATCGAAATTCCAAATACGCCTTTAGTAACCCTGTAAAACAATTTACTCCATGCGTTTTTATAATTTGCAAAACCATCAAAAACAAAAGTTACAAGTTTTCTATTCTTAACTTTCCTATGTTTTTCTTTTTTGTAAACTTCAAGCATTTGATCATAACAAGCGTCTTTTATTTGTCTTAGAAATTCAACGCAGTTTTTTAAACTGCGTTTATCGACGAATAAATGTGCGGTTGTATACTTCGTAATATGGTCAATTACGTTTAAATCATAATGATCGTTTACCCCTTTGACCTGGACGTGCTTCTCATCTCCATGCTGTCTTCCCTTGAGTTTTGGTTTTACTTTCTTTTTTATCGGATTTTAAAAAAGAACTGTATTTTTTAGTCCATTGGCCGATTGTTCTTCTTGTTACTTTTACCCCATCATACTGCCAAATATGATCCTGTGTTCTTAACAAAGATAATCCATCATTTCTTAGACTTACAACTCGAGCAATATCTTTTGGTTTATGCCTCATTCTTTTGAATCCGTCATCTTTAACAAACCATTGTTGGCAATCTCCACAAAGGTATTTCTGCTTCTTTCCGACTTTGTTGTATCTAAAACCTCTTTTCATTAGATTCTTAGATTTACAATTCCAGCATTTCAGCATAATCTATTTACCTCCTTTTAACAAAGATGACAAGTAGAACATATAAAAGTGACGTTTAGTATACTATATCCTATGCTCGAGACTATGTGTAAAAATTAGTGCCCTTTATTATGCACTTTTACAACTTTCATAATTCGATAAACATCTCCTAAATACGTTTCATTCTTTAGCTTAAACTTTCCATCTTTTTTTATGCTTTTAAGTACATAATAAAAAGTTACTGTTCCTTTCTTCCTTTTGAATTTTTTGCGCGTTATGAACATAAATTTTATAGGTATAATTAGTATAAATTTACACATAGTCTATGCTCAAGATTTAGACCTCCACTTAGGGCAAATTGCCATGTGAAGCATTCAAACCATATAGCAGTTGAACGGCCTAAGGGAATATCTTTACAGTCTCCTTAATTTCCCAAATATTTATACCAAAGATCTATTTGGGGCCTTAACGATTTAAATTCACCAAATCACTGATTCGCACTCAAACCCTTTCTTTCTCTGATCTTTCTAATAACATTATCCTGTAATTCTCTTGGCAGTTTCTGGAAATGCTGATCCATCAAGCTGGAAACACCTCTTCCCTCTGTCGCAGATCTCAAATCATTGCTCCATCCAATCATCTCTGCAACGGGAATTTTCGCTATAATTGCGACCTCTCCTCCCTCTTGCTCGACATTCACTAAAACTCCTCTCTTGCTTCCAACTAAAGATGTAACAACACCCATAAATTCGACAGGAACCTCAATCCTGTGCGTCTGAATAGGTTCAACTAATCCTGCTCCTCCAATATTCATACACTCAAACATTCCTTTTCTTACAGCAGGATAAATCTGCGCAGGCCCTCGATGCATATGATCTACATGAAGTTTAGCATCATACAGGACCAATTTCGTCTTCATCAAAGGCTCCCTCGCCAAAGGCCCAGCATCAATAACCAATCTCCAACCATCCATAATAGACTCTATTACTTCTCCAAGCAACACAAGTCCTCTTGTTCTGTCTTCAAAAACATTTCCCTTATATATCTCTCGATATTGTCTTGCCTCTTCATTAGTTATTCCCAACTCAGCTAATTTCTTCCAAGTTATTTCAGCCCTCTTCTTCAACCTTTCTTCAGGAATATCTCCTCTTTCAATTGCATTGTAAACATCATCCTCCAGAGGACCCATACTAAAGAAGAAAATGTTATGCCCGTTTGGAGTTCTTATCTCTATTTTATCACTGGGTTTAGTAACAGTTTCTCTATAAACAACAATAGGATGACCTGTCTTAACTTCTAAATCTTTCTCATTCTTGATTCTCCCCTCAATAATTTCTAAATGTAATTCACCCATCCCTGAGATTAAATTTTCGCCAGTCTCCTCGTTAATCTCAACTTTTATGCTAGGATCTTCCTTCGCAACTTTTCTCAACACCTCAATTAACTTAGGCAAATCAGCAGATCTCATTACCTCAATGGATTTAGTAATTACAGGTTGGAATATATGCCTAATTTCCTCGAATGGTGTCTGTTCTTTTAATGTTATTGTCTCTCCTACATCAATGTTCAATCCGGTAATCGCCAAAACATTTCCAGCAGGTACTTTCTCAAGCTGTTCAGGTTTAATGCCGTTGTAAACTAAAACTTGCTGTATTCTTCCAACCTTTCTAGCATTATTCGCGTACACTTCCATTCCATTTACAATTGTTCCAGAATATAATCTTCCAGCAGATATCTCTTTTCCAGATCTAGGATCAATGACTATTTTTGTAACTATAAAAGCAACCTCGCCATCTTTATTACACTTTAAAAGATCTTTTCCAAATTCGCTGTCAAGATCTCCTCTCCATATTTTAGAGATTCTATATTTCTGCGCCTCAAGAGGATTAGGCAAGTGCTTGACAGCCATGTCTAGAACAACCTCGTGTAAAGGAGCATTCTTCCACACCCATTTCTTCCTATCTTCATCTTCCATTTGATATAATTTAATAATATCCTTGAAGCTGACGCCTTTCTTCTTCATGGAAGGAATAGATAAAGCCCAATTATCTCTAGCAGAGCCAAATGCAACGCTTCCATCTTGAACCTTGACTTTCCATTTCTCTTTATACTCTGGCTCTGCAATCTGCATAATCAGATTATTAAACTGCTCAATAATTTTCATAAATCTTTCTTGCATTTGTTCAGGAGTCAACTTTAATTCTTTAATTAATCTATCTACTTTATTCAAAAACAAAACAGGCTTTACTCTTTCTCTTAATGCCTGTTTCAGAACAGTTTCTGTCTGAGGCATAATTCCCTCTGAAGCACAAACTAATACAAAAGTTCCGTCAATAGCCCTCATAGCTCTAGTAACATTTCCACCAAAGTCAACATGCCCTGGAGTGTCAATTAAATTAATAAGATACTCCTCTTCCGCGAATGTGTGCGCCATAGAAACGTTTGCAGCATCAACTGTCATTAATCTTTCTTGTTCATCAGCATGCTGCCAAGTAGCCATTCCTTCTTCCAAGTCGCCAGCAATTTTAGTAGACATGAGTCCAGCTGCAGCAAGCAACACGTCTGTAAAAGCCGTGTTATGGATAATTATTCCCTCGGCAATAAAATTATGGTTTTCAGGAATAGTGAAATCATAAACAACCTCTTCAAACCCCGACCCTATACTCGCAACATCAACAAAAGCAAGATCAGAATAAGGGTTCTTTAGGAGTTGTACCATTTGTCCATTAACTTTTTCTATAAAATTATATTCTTCTTTATTTGTTTCTTTTTCATTCCAAAAGAAATCTCCTTCTTTAATTCTTGAACAAACAATTCTGTCTCCGAGTCTCAAATCTTTAGCCTCAACATCAACAAATCCATCTCTAAAGACAATGTACTTATGTTCAGGAGTAGTAATTATCTCAAACCCATTCCTTAATTTTACTTTTATTGTATTGCCTCCCTTTAATCTCCAAACATGCTGAATAGGTTTCTTCTCTATTTTCCCTTCAGATTTATTAAGGGAAAATATCTCTATTTTTTCCTTAGGAGCGTATATAGTATAATCTTCATTCTCTTCATAAATTTTTCCATCTTTGCTGACTTCTTCAAATATATTCTTGGCTATTCTAATGCTTCCATTACCCATGATAATACGAGAGTCTCCACTAATACATTTCCCATGATGTATATGCGCGCTCGTCGCAACATTTCTGATATTATTTTGATTCGTGATTAGTCTCTGAATCTTCTCTAAGCTTGTTTCTTTCTCTACCATATTCTTATTTAACAAATTTATTTGACAATAAAGTGTGATAATAAATGGAGTTTTTAAAACTTACCTGCCTTTAAGCTGTAAAGTAAAAATTATTTTGGGTGGGAGAGGAGGTGGAAGCAGACGACCAATAAATAAGAGAGATTACCTGCCTGCTTTTTTGCTTCTTTTTTTCTAAAAAAGAAGATTGGCACTTTTAATCTGAATTGGTTTGTCTTTTAGCATAAATAGGCATCTCTTGAACTCCCTTAAATCTTAGTATATAATCTATAAAAAGGCTAGGGTTTTTAACCCCTGGCAATTGTATTATTTGTGTTAAACAATACAATTAAGAAAGGAGCGATTGAAGATAAACAACCTTTCCGTTCTAGATCAATCTCAACTCACAAAAAACTGGTTCTGTGAAGTTGTCGGTTGATGGATAAGAAGGTTACTTATATTTTTACTACCAAGTAATTACTCTTTAGACGAGAGCTTTAAAA
>Ga0213870_1000288_pt1 | contig 26129 bp, 24 predicted proteins | sample WICALVC2017_Meta_FD_160119 | JGI IMG/M metagenome (GOLD analysis project Ga0213870, IMG submission 160119) | Freshwater microbial communities from subterranean cave lake in Wind Cave National Park, South Dakota, United States - WICALVC2017 | ecosystem: Environmental > Aquatic > Deep subsurface >... | reverse complement strand
TGTTGGTAATACGACTAGCGATGCTGTTAAGCACTACATCAGTTCTTCTCAGCCTTGGGTTGATTTGAGTTGACATTTTTTGTTTTTAGTTATTCGATACCTCGCCCTTTAGGGCGGGGTAATTCATCTTATTCTCACTTTAAGGTCAGCAAAGACAACAGTTCCATCAATTTGCAGCACTTCAACTCTTCTACTGCTTACAGCTATATTTCCACTAGCAGGACTATCTTTCTTTGCTTCTATCTCTATTTTATCACCAAAAAGAGCAAATTCAAAGTTAACTGTTTTTGGAAGTTTAAAATCTTCTTTTAATTTATTATAATCATTATCATAGCTTTTTTTAAGCTCCCTGACTCTTTTTTCAGATACAACCTCTTTTTTTTCAGCAGCGCCCACCTCATACGAATTTGCCTCCTTCATTGGATTTTTAGTCTTTCTCCAAAGTTTCAATTTGTCCTCGTCTGATGGAACAAAATCCTCGCTGAATTTAAGAAAAGCAAATCCTTCATCCTTGTTTTTTTTATATAACTTATTGTCTAATTCAAAGTGAATTTTTTCATTATTATCGTTCTCATTTACCTCAACCCTCTCAGCAAGAATATTGTCTTCTCCATTATAATTTTCAACTCTTATCTCCATATCCTTTGGTATATCTTCCTTAATCTCAATTTCAATAACATTTATATTACCACGACGAGGAGCAATCTTTACAGGATATGTAAATAATCCGATACTAACACGCTCACTAACATCTCTCATAGCATAAGACAGCGAGGAGTTTATAAGCCGACTTGTCTGTGTAGGGCTAAAGAAATAGAGTGCAAATATAACAAATCCTACAAATATCAAAAAAGATAACAATACTTCAATATGACTAATGCCTCTTTCACCCATATTACTAAATATTCCCATTGATTTAAAAACTTAACTCACCCCATGCATTGTTGCGTTGTCGGAACCTAGTTGAGTAAAAAATTAAGTTTTCTTTTTTGGGGGTTTATCCCATCTTGCAGATTTGCATTTAGGACAGATTAGATTGTAGTTTTGCTGTTTGCAAAACTGATAATAAATTGGTTGTTATTTCTGCTCAATCTTTACTTGCATACCAACTCATCTTGTGTAGGATCAAAGCCCTTTTCTGGGAAAGGCTGTTTAATACTTGGGCCGTCTTTAAATAAGAAGTTAAGAATATAACTTGGATCTGATATATCTACTTTGCCATCGTCATTTGCGTCTGCTGCTTTAAAACATAAGATTTGGCCTGTATCATAAAGATAATTAAGGATTCTTACAGGATCAGAAATATCCACAGATCCATCAGAATTGGCATCGCCCCTCACAAATTGTTTTTCGCAAACATCTCCTATGCCATTTTTATTAGAATCTTCTTGTCGCGAATTAGGATTTAATGGACAATTGTCGTTTTTATCTTTAATACCATCGTTATCAAGGTCTGATTGCTCACAATCTATACTTTCTGGATGTGCTGTACAGAAATCAATACTAGATTGCCCGAGATCACTAGTAATAGAAGTTTGTAGATTTTCTTTGTCTTCAATTTGAACTTCTCTTAATCCTGGATAATATGGGAAGACGACTGTAAAATCTAGATCATTTAATTGAATTGGTTGTCTATGCACTCCGTTTTCTGGCCTCTCTAAAAATATTCTTCTTGGGTCTGGTATATTAAAAGAATCTGCTATTTTTCCATCTGACGTCATGAGTTTTACAGAGAATTGTTTTTCTTCTTCTAACCGATTCGGCGCAAAACCCTCTATTATTTCTTCATTTATCATTGTTAATTTATCATCTTTAAGATTATACGTTACTACAAACGATTTCGGAATGCCTCCCTGCTCATAGCTTTTTCCATAGTAGTGAGCAGTCCTTTTTCCTTGTGCTGTCTCTTCGAACACCCAGTTTATTCGAATTTTGCTGGCTTCATCAAATCTATCTGTTTTATATCCCCAGATCATTATATTATCATCAAAATCGCTCATTTTCCACCATCCTTCTTTGCATAGAGTAAATGCACCGTCTTTTTTTGTTCCTAAGTTGCATTCGGCTTCTGACCATTTTCCACTGGTTTTACCGTAATTGATACACGCATTCTTTGATTTCCAAATATTAGGGAATTTTTCTGATTGGAAATAATCTAGATTACAACCATATGGCTCTTCGTCATACTGATCTGATAAGCCAAAGATTCCATGGCCAGATTCATGTAGGAATGATCTAGTTGGGCCTCCCTCAGCACTAAATTTGCCCTCAAATCCTTCTGTAAAATCATCTCTTTCTTCCTTGTGGAGAAGAACTACTGAATCTGTGAAAGGGCAATTTTTATGGAATTTAGGGGTTCCGCCAGGGAGATTAATTCTGTAACTATTAGTATTGCCTGCATCTTTTACATAATAGAAATTAAATTTATCTACATTTTCTGATATCGTGTTAGCTATGCCAAAATCATTAATTTTACCTTGAACGTGATTCAAAAAAAGGTTAATGTTGTTCTTATAGTCTTTATCTGGAACAAAAACAAGATCTATTTTGTTTTCTGTTGGACCATTGATTTTGTAAGGAATGCATACAGGGCATTTTTTCTTTTCTGCGCAAACCCCCTCGCAATCAATGCCCTCTTCACCTTCATCTTTTATTCCATTGTTACAAGTGTCAATTTGCAGAGTTTTTTCTGGCTTAAGTTTTACTAGAGAGATATCCTCTTCTCCTGTTTCAAAGCGTATGAATCCTGCAACTATGTAGCCTAGGTCAGATGTTTGTTTTATTGAAAGTGCAAAATTCTCTTCTTCTCCTCCAAATGTTTTTTCCCAAATTAAATTGCCGTTTGAATTAACCTTGATCAAGTAGGTTTGACTACCACTGAAAGTCCGTCTATTCCATGTGACCCCTCCAACTACGTAATTGTCATCTTTCGTTATATCTAAAGACTCTGCATCATATTCATTCTCTGGATCTGTTCCCCTAAATATTTTTTCCCATATCAAATTACCATTTTGATCTGTTTTGACAAGGTAAACACCTCTCTCAGGTAATATACTTGTCCCTCCCAATACAAAGTTTCCATCTTTAGTTTCTTTAATATCTTCTAAAATCTCTTCCTTTTCTCCTCCAAATGTTTTTTCCCATATCAAATTACCATTTTGATCTGTTTTGATTAGATAATAGTCAGATCTCGTTTTTTCTAAGTGTATAATTCCGCTTCCAATTATAAGATGATCTTCTTTTACTATGAGAGATACTTCATTGGCGCGATGAATTCTTCCACCTCCAAATGTTTTTTCCCAAATTAAATTACCATTTTGATCTATTTTAATTAAATATATATCTCCTCTCCTTAACCCAAGTGGTATTGTTAATCCTGGAATAATGAAATCTTCATTTTGAGGAGTTTTTTGAATTATCCCCGCAGTCTCACTATCTTCCCCCCCAAATGTTTTTTCCCATTGTTTTTTCCCATTTTGATCTGTTTTAATTAGATATATATCAAATTCACCTGCTCCAAATGACTTTGTTCCTCCTGCAACAATATACCCCTTATCACTTGTCTGCCTCACTGATCTTGCATATTCTTCTCTTTCTCCTCCAAATGTTTTTTCCCATTGTTTTTTCCCATTTTGATCTGTTTTAATTAGATAAACGTCTCCACGTCCCGCCCCAAAAGAACTAGTAAATCCTGCTATTATATAGCCTCCATCAGTTGTTTGTTCAATAGACTCACTCCTTTCATAATCTACTCCACCAAACGTCCTTTGCCATTCAATTTCAGGAGCTTTTTGTGCTTCATCGCCAAGAGCCCCCCCGCCTCCAGCATCGAGATTACTCTTTACTACATTATCATTTTGCGTGACGTAGCTAAAATCTGTAGTATATGTAAGACGTATTTTTGCTGAAGTTGTTAGAAAGGCTTTTTTTGATTTTGGCATGAAAGTTATTGGAGGGAATCTAACTCTTACGATTTTATCATTACCTTCAAAATGAATATCATAATACAGAATTTGATAAGGAAAGATTTCATCTGAAGAATAGATTTTTTTATTCTCTTTTCTTTCTCCTGGATAGCCTTCTTGTTTGTAGATTTCTTCTAACTGTTCTTTTGAGAATTTTTTATATATTTCTGAGAGCTCTATTTGTTGTGCTGGAGCTATGTTAAGATTGTTAATTTCTTTTTGATTATTTGAGATAATATCTAAAGAGACAACTTGAGAATCTTTTGGAATTCTAATATCAAAGGTTTTTCTTGGGAGATCTGGAAAGCCAGAGGCGTAGGCATAATAGGAATCTTTTAGAATGATGAAATCGTAATTGTTTATTTTTGACAAAGTGATGTCTAAATCCTTAATTGAAAATTCAATTTCTTTTGTTTGGATTTGTCTGTCAGGATTATTAATCGAGTAAGGAGAGGGAGTTGGTCGAGCTGAAGATGCTAACAAGGAAGATGTTGATCCTAGAGTTATGGTTCCTTTATCGCTTGATTTCTTTTTCTTTTTTGTATTAAAAGATTTGGTGTCTTTATCTAAGGTTTTTTCTTTTTTGTTGTTTTTTTCATCCCCCGAATTTAATCCTAAATCACGATAAGGTTCCCTTAGTTTAAGATTTTTTTCTTGATCTGGATTGAGAAGAATCTTATTATCTCCACGCGCAGGCTCTTTTATTTCTATTTTCTTTTTTGCTAGATCATTGAAAAGCTGAATAGACAGAACTGTCTGGGCTGAAAGAAGAAGAATTACTACAAAAGCCACAAAGCTAATTTTTTCTCCCATATTAACTTTTATTAGGATAATGGATTTTAAGTATTTTTGTATTGTAGAATGTGAAAATTTCTATGAACAAGTTAATGCCCTTCGGACAGCTCAGCCAGGCTTTATAAGAGAATTACTCAACTCAATTACTATAAATATTGAAAAGACTGTCAGTATCCGAAAAACATAAATAGAAACATTCAATTACCCTTATCTTTTATACATAATTATGAACTTCATAAAAGAAGGCGACATTACAAAAGCAATAAAACAAAAAAAAGAACTATCCGGAGTAGTAGATTCTCTTGTCAAAGATATGCTTGAAAAATATATTAGAAAGCACAATATCTCTCTCAAAAATTTAAGAGCACCAGAAATTAGGATTATTATTAAAGAGATAAGATCACAGCTAAGAAATCTTACAGGCAGATTCCAAAAAACACAGAAGAAAAGAATTAAATTACTCGAAAAAGAAAACTTTAAAGAGCTTCTAAAAACCCATACTTCAGCAAATGAAAGACTAAATTTTTATCCAGAATTAAAGAAGCTTATTCAAAGATTAGGCGTAAAATCAATTCTAGATCTTGCCTGCGGACTTAATCCAATAGCTCTAGCCAACAAAAATATACTATATTATGCTGCAGATATAAAAGAAGACGATTTAAAATTAGTAAAGGCCTATTTTAATAAGAATAATATAAAAGGCAGTGTATTCGCTTACGATCTCAGAAAAATCTCTGACAATTTACCTCAAGTAGATCTATGTCTTCTTTTCAAAATTCTAGATATTCTTGAGAAAAATACACATAATATTGCGAATAAAATAATTGAAAACGTCCAATCTAAATATTTTTTAATCAGTTTTTCAACAAAAACACTATCAGGAAAGCCGATGAAACAGCAGAGAAGAGTTTGGCTTGAAAGACTACTCGATTCACATCATTATACTTATGAATCTTTCTCTTCAGATAACGAAATATTTTATTTAGTCACAAAATAAGGAGTATTACTCACTTTCAATCTACCTCAAGAATACATTAGCCCCTGTTGAAATTAAGATTGCGGCAATAGCCAATATAAATGAATGCTTAAGTCCTGCCTTTATATTTCCCTCTGCCAGCTTTCCTATTGTTACGCCGGCCAATATTCCTTGGGCTATAAGTAGGAATAAGAAAGGCCTGGCTAACTTCTCAGTGCTAAATTCTTCCTCACTCTCACTATTGTCCTGAAGACCAGTACATTCAGAATCTTCCAAGTCAATTTTTCCGTCTCCATCATTATCAATACCATCACTGCATTGGAGAGAAACACTAGATATATCTCCTGTCGCAAATCGCCCAAAAGCTCCAGCGCTGCCAGCAAGAGGAAGTATGTGGAACTGCATTATGAGCATTATTCCTATAAATATAAAAAATACAATATATCCTTGAACAACAAGATTATATATTCCTGTTCTTCTTTCTTTCTTTAATTTATCCACCTCAGAGATAGATTTTGCAACAGATTCAAGTATGTAATCTATCTCGCCTCCAGCCCTTTCAGCCTCTCTTATTAAAGAAACAGCCCTGCTAATAACGCTGTTGCCAATGTCAGAGGCAAATGTCTCTAAGGCCTTGCCTACAGGAATTCCTAACGATATTTGATTAGCCAATTTCTCCACGTGAGGGCTTAAACTTCCGTAATTCTTTTTTCTCATATTAATTATGCTCTTACTAACTGGAGTTCCAGTTGCTACACTCTCAGCCAAATTTCTAGAAAATTCAAGAAACATCTCTGCCATATCTTGATCTTTTCTATTTTCTAAAATAACTTCTATCACAAAAGGAAGAAATAAAATACCCAGAGCTATTCCGAGCAGAAATAAAAATAAATTAGTGTCCCTTTTTATAAAAAAGTAGATGAGATCAACTAAAATTAATATTCCCGCAGATACAATTCCGAACCAATGCATTCTTTTTAGTTTCATCTTAATATGTCGGCTGATTTAGATGGATAAATATAAGGAAAAATACATTAATTATTGCGATTACTGAAATTATTACAAAGGTTATCTGAGTTGTTGTAAAACCTATATCAAAATTGCCAATAGTCAATATAATCAACAAAAGCATAAGCACCATTGGAGCAGCAATAACCACGCTAATGTATATATCCATAAAGGTCTCAGCAGTTTTAGCATATTTCTGCCTTTCTAAACGATAATCATTCAATAAAGTTTCAGCCCTCTTTTGAAAGAAATCAGAAAATTCACCTCCAGAAGTTATGGTAGTAGCCAATCCAGTGAATAATTCTGCAAGTTTAATACTTGATGTATTGGAAGCAGTATTATTTAAAGCAGTAACGAGATCATATCCATATAGATTGATCTGATTTAGAATTTTTCTTATCTCTTTTCTTAAATAAGGATATTCTTTACTTAATCCTATAATTCTAAAAATCTCGCTTGGTTGTATTCCAGAGCCAGAAATAGCGCTCATATGTATAACTGCAAACGGCAATTCCTGATTAACTCTTTTAGCTATAGATTGCTTCTCAGTATTAGGATAATAATAAAGAGAGATAAATACAATAACAGGCACAATAATAGGAATCCAGAATATCTTGACAAGTCTTAAAAGATAATTGCCTTCGTAAAATTCAATAAATGGAGGGCCCAAACTAATACTAAAGAAAAATAAGAATATCACGACTATAAAAGATATTATGACTGCCAAAAACGCACTCATAAACATCATTGCAATATAGGACTGGAATAATATATCAAGATTAGATTTCTGCAGCTCTTTAGACAGATTCTTGAAATATCCTTTCTTTATCCATTTAACTGAATAATCCCAGAATATTTTGTTTGACAATTTTAAATATCCTCTAGCTGCCTTAAATTCTGTGTATTCCTCTTTCTTTTTATCCTCCTGCCTCTTTAATCTCTTTATATGGACTTCACTAATACTAAGCTCTTTCAATAGTGTTTCTTTATCTTTCGTAGGTATTGTTATAATAAATTCAGCGTTTCGCCCTTTATAACTAACATTTTCCAAATGCCCTTTCAGAAGTTTATTAATAGGCTCTTTGCTTAATGCTATCTCTCCAACTAAGTTTGGAATAGAGTCGTTTATAATTCTCATACTCTCTATTAAAGAATCAATTGCAGCCATCAATAGCTTTCTATCCGAAGGGTTAGCTTTATTTAATTTAGAGTTATATAAAGAAATCTCTCTAAGCATCTCGACTTCGCTCTCTATATTTTTTTTAATATCACTAATCATAGTACTCTCTTAATACTGTCCTGAATTCGTAAAATCTCCTGTTTCGTATCCTTAAGCGCTTTTTCATCTCTCTTCTTTTCAGCTTCTTCCAATCTTCTCACCACATCTTTCATTCTACTTAACTGTTGAGCGATAAAATCTATTTCCTCTTTTTTCATATTTTATATAACTCCATTTATTGTTCATCTGCGGGAAAACCAACGTATTTCAGTCGTTGGGCAAGAGCAGACAAGAAAATATATAAAAGGGAGTATATAATACTTTTTATAACCACGCTAAGAAACTTAAAATATAAGATATATTCCATAGCAAAAGCAAGCTAGAAGATTAAATAAAAGCTGGATTTCCCAGATTTAAAACCTCGTAATCAAAAAGGTTCTAGAATCTATTGAAACTCACCTGAAGATAAGCTTCTTTTAAAACTTGTGGAAGTTTTCCTATGTTATTGACTATTTTATAATTTCTTCGGAAGTTTCTTTGCAATATTTCGTCTGAAAGAATATATGCTGTTTTTGCTCTTTGCTCTTGAATTTTAGCGAGCAATTTTCTATTTAATTTTCCACTAACTAATACAGGTTTGTCTTCCTTTTTTTCACTTTCGCTTTTCATGATGCATATGCCGTAAGGAACAATACCATATGTTCTTGCTGATCTAAAAGCATGCGTTACATCTTCTAAAGCGTAAGCTCCTTCATAGGAAAAAGCGTCTGTAGTATCCTCTAAATCAGACGGCAGCATATCTCCTAAATGAAACAGAAATCTTGTTTTTGCAGGATATTTAGAAAGAAGCCGGGTTGCGTATCTTATAGCAGAACCATCTCGATTGTTAAGTTCTCCTTTTAAAAGTTCCATTCTTTCTCGAAGTATTCTAGGTTCATCCATAAAATCCTTTAATAAAAAAACTCGAGAATTCATAGGGCCCTTTCCATTATAAGAAATAACAGCAACTCTATCCTCCAAAGAGTGTGCTGCAATAGTAAAATAATATGCTGCTTCTTTGATAATGTCTAATACCGTTCTATCATCTTGTGCTAGCCGATTAACAGAATGGCTCGCGTCCAACAATAAAATCGAAGCAACGTCTCTTCTCCTTTTTTGCCATTGGTAATAAAAATTAGGGATAGGATTTCCACCAGTCAGGTTTTCTAACCACCAGTCATAATATTTCTTTTCATCAAGTTCTCCTTCAAAACATCCTCGAACTATTGACCTTGCCACAGGTTTAATTTTCTCCATCTCCCTCTCAATACGTTTCACAAATTGACTATTAATTTCTATTTCTTTTTTAGATATTTTTTCGTGAAGCTTTCTAGAAACTTTGAGTTGTCTTTTTGCACTTTTTATTTTTCTCTCGGCAGAGCTTCTTCCTTTTATTTCTTCTTGCGGATTATAGATGTAAAAAACATCTGAACGTATTCTTTGGTCATGTTTTTTTGCTTTTTCTTCTAATGTTTCTATTAAAGCTTCTAATTGTTGTTGTCTTTTATATTGCTCTTCATTCATAGGCTGATTCTTTACTAGATCATGGACGATCACTCGTACTGCTCTTGGAGCAAGAATTCCTTCTCGCATCTCAGAAAAATAAAACGTCTTTCCTATTTCGCCCTTTTCAAATGATTCTGGAATCTCGATTTGAACTGCTCTTTCTATAAGTACGTCTTGGAAAGTACGAGACAACGCCTCTGAGGAAGACCTAGCACTCATATAATCAATAGCTCCAGTCCTCGCAGTATGAAGATAAACAGAATGTTTCTCTATTAGCTTTGTATCAAATCCTGCCATTTCTTGTTTAAGACGTTCTTCTTCTTTCAATATTCTCTCTCTCTGGATAAAGGCCAAATATTCAGAGTCTAATGAGGAAACAAAAGGAGAACCCAAATTATTACGGCCCATAATATCTTCTACAAATTTCTTAAATTCTATGGCTCTTGTTATACTATCGTCATAAGAGCTCTCAAAAGGAAGAGGAAAATGAGTTAACTCTTCCATTTTTCTTGCTAACTGTTCTCGGTAATTACCTAAATTAAAATCCACAGGTATTTCTTGAATGATTGACTCCAAAGACGTCCTATCAACACCTAGATTTTCTAAATATATTCTAGAAATTGCTAGATCGATTTCATTTGTAGTATAAACTTTTCTATTCTTCTCATCTGTTGACTCTCTGACTAATGCCTTTTTCAATAATTCTGGATTAAATACATGCATAAACCCCTCTTTGATATCTTCAAATAGGATAGGATAATCTGCTTGGATACACAGCATCCTTCGAGAAAGCTCAATTGTGGAAAGACAAGAAGATAGTAAAAATCTTTTGTCTAGACTTGTATTCATTATTTCTACCTTTTCTAATAATTTTAAAAGTTTTTGATATTCGATTTCATCTCTTTTCCGATCACTCGTTTTCATAGAAAGTCTACCTGCCAATTCACTTAGTTTATTTTTTGATTCATTAATCTTATTTTGATCTCTATAAATTCCTAACTCATAAGAAGGCACTCCTTGATAAAGAACAGCCGAAGCTTGTAGAGCTACAAGTCCTTTATAAGTCTTAAGAGCGATTTCTTCCTTTTTTTCTTGAGAAAGTAGTTCAATACTACTAGGAATTTCTATCCTTAAAGAATCCTGGAGCTGAACGGCTTCTTGTCCTAGTAAAGATCGAGGGGTAATGACTCTTACTGGACATCCAGTAAAACTCTCAGCAAAAATTCGAAGACGAGAGAGAAATTGGTTTGCTTCTACCATCTTTCCTACCTAAATAATTTTTTAGCTATATCAATCATTCCTTCTTTTTGGTCATGATCATACGTAAGAGGATTGATCATTCCAGTTTGGATTGCCATCATCGCAGGCAAGCCATATTCAATTAGTTTAGCTGTCCTCACAACCAAACGTGTACCAGGCCCCTCCCTAAGTCCTACAGCCTCGGCACTTTGCGCTAATTTACGATAATCACTTGCTAATTTTACCAATTGTTTAATAGGAATATTAAATTTAGATTGATAATTTCTTTTTACTTGAACATCCTGTGTATCGAAAGTTGATTCATTTAATACAGTCTTGACAATTTTTTCTTCAAGTTCAGATTGAGGGAAAGGAATATCTATAGTGATAAATCGTTGGGCAGTAGAAGGTTTTACATTATTTTGAAGTTGGTAGAGAGGATTATATGAAGCAATGAGCATCCATTCAGAAGGCGCTTGAAGTGATTCTTTATTTGCTCTTACTTCTAAAACTCTTCTATCATCAGTTAAAGAGTGAATTACTGTCATTGCATTGGGCCTGGCTTCTCCAAGTTCATCAAGATAATAAAGGGATCCTTCTTTGTGTCTTAGTGAAGAGGTAGCACTCCCATCAATCCATCCATCTGGAAGTTTTCTGCCTATAAGATCAGCCGCTAGAGTATCTTCCGTGCAAAGCTCCTCGATAATTGGTTTATGAAGAACATCGGCCAAATAATAAACAAAAGTCGTCTTTCCAATACCTGTAGGACCTCTTAGCATAAGAGGCAGTTGTAAATGATAACAAGCAAGAGCTACATCAAGTTCTTGTTCTTGCGGGACATACACAATTTTTTTGATTTCCGACTTATTTTCCATTATCTTCTGAGATCAGGCCTTAAATTCTTCATTTATCTGATCATACAGAACATCAATGTATCTTTTTGTTTCAACATCTGACGCAAGTCCTTCAATAACAACTTGTTCTACTCTATCCTTTGCTTTTGGACTTTGAGCGATTGTTGTTTCTAAATTGAGCATTAACCCTTGTGGGCTATAATCGAATGCAACAACAGAACCCTCGGGTAATCCATCAAAAACTCCTTCTCTAACATTCTCCTCATACAATTGATCACCTTGGTATAAAACTAGTATTTTGCTTTTATCTCTCTTAACTTCCTCAGATTCTACAATCCAAATCAATGACCGAGCATAAACAGGATTCTCAACCTCTAAAATATCTTCTCCCTTTCTTACTTTTTCGATAATCTTCTTATCTTCCTGTAACTTCCTTTCTAGCAAAGAGTCATATATATCGCCATACATATTCTTTACAATGCCAATAAGCCGAACATATTTTCCAAAATCTTGAGGAATATCTCCACTTGGAAAGCAATGGGCTAATAAGTAGTCCATTTCTCCTATTGTATTTAAATCTGAAGTTGTAAGATTGCCCAACTCAGTTGCAGGATAACGACATAGCATAATATCATGGTAAATCATTTGCAATGTTGTATTGAGTTCCCTAATTCTTCTGGAAGTCATTGGGACCGCAATGGAGCCAGAGCTATCAAGATATTTCCCTAATTTCTCTACAACATAATTGATACTTGTCATTTTATAGATGTCTCTGCCAGTTTTCTCAATAATTCATTTCTTTCAAAGTTTACAGGCGCAGCTCTTGCTTGAGCTGTATCTGGAAATTCATTCAAGATTTGGAAAATAGGATACTTCTTTTGAAGGCGCACTTTTTCTTCACCCCGTGCATTATTTACCGCTTGTATCGCTTCCATATCCGCAGGGAGAGCATATTTAGTTCCTTCAATATCAAAGACAAGGTACTTCTCTCTATCAAAATAGGCTTTATTGCCATCATAGTTTTCAAGATTGATGAAATAGTTTACGATCATTCTTTTAACCTCTCTGTTAAAATCCTTTCCAACAATTTTATATCAGGTTGAATACGTGAAGCTACAGCTTGATTTACCGGTAGATCTTCACTAGTCACTAAAAGAAGAGGATATTTATTATTGGCCTTTGATTTTTCCGCTTCATCATTACCTAAATGAATCGCCATAATCTCAACATCTGCTGGAAAAGCATATATCTTATCTTTATATTTTATAATTGAATACTTCTCAGTATCTAAATATGCTTTGATTCCATCATAATTTTCTAACTTCAATCGATTTATTTCCATGGCGAAAGAGATATACACGACTATTTAAATCTTTCATTTTTGTAACCATTATTCAATAACTAATATTAAGATTTGGTTCCCTCACCTTAACTATTTGTCTCATTTTAGGGAGTGCAGTCTAAAATACTAACGTATGCTAAATATATAAACTTTAATGTGATTCTGTTTTAAGCCAAAGAATGACGGTTTAACTGAAAATTAGCTCTGGTTGAGAATAATTCTACCTGAAAAAAGAACGTGAAGGGCAATGAAAAGTATTATCTTTCTGTTCAGACCAAGCAAAAATTGCCTATGAAGCAAGAAACCATAACCTCAGCAGGAGTCAGTCAGAGCAGCTCACCCCTGAATACCATATTTATTCAAAACCTCTAATGAGTTCTTGTAATAATCATTAACGATTCTCCCCACATCATCAAAACCAAAAATTTTCCTTCTATACAATTCATACAATAATTTAGCTCGTATGACAAGCTCATTTTGCAATTTTTCTAAGGGGATTCCTTTTCTCACAGATATTTTTTCAAATACCTTGCTTTGTTTTTTAAAGTAAAACTTGTCCTCATTAGCGTTCCAAATGAAAGGAGTGTTTATTAACGCAGTTCCATCTCTATTGACATTCACGATTTCTACTATTTCTCTCACTCTTCTCGTCTCTTGTTTTTTAGCAATTGCATGAGTCGCTATTGCAACGCAGTCAAGCGAATTAACTAGTGTGGGAGATAACTCTATGGGCGGAGTTTGTAGTCGCCTAATTAATGTATCAACAGAGTCAGCATGAATCGTACTCAAAGACGAGTGCCCTGAAGCCATTCCCTGAAATAAAACAAAAGCCTCTTTTCCTCTAACCTCCCCAACAATCAAATAATCAGGATTTTGTCTAAAAGAGCTCTTTAGTAAAGAGAACAAATCTACTTCTCCTATTTTTCCTATTCCAATTGAGGCTCGAGAAACTGCAGGCAACCAGTTTTCTTTAGGAAGGTTAACCTCGCGAGTGTCCTCAATTGATACGATTCTCGCTTCAGGTGGAATAAAGAAAGCTATAGCGTTTAACAAAGTTGTCTTCCCAGATGCAGTTCCTCCTGCAATTACTATATTAGATTTATTCTCTATCAAGAGCCAGAAATACGCAAGCATTTCAGGACTCAATGTACCAAAAGAAATTAATTGAGTTGGAGTCCAAGGGGTTGTCGTGAATTTTCTAATGCTGAAAGTTGGCCCCCTCGAGGTAACATCTTTTGTATAAGTGGCGTTCACCCTAGAATTATCAGGCAGAGACCCATCCAATAAAGGCTGAGCATACGAGATATATCTTCCTGTTCTCTGTGCCAATTTCTCAACAAAACTAGCCAATTGATCCAGATCTTTATGAACAATATTTGTTCTGATATTTCTATATACTCTATGAATTATATAGATAGGAGTATTCACACCATTACATTCTATATCCTCTATAAAATAGTCTTTCAATAAAGGATCTATTTCATTAAAACCAATAAAATCTCTGAAAATGTAATAAAATATTTTTTCATATGACTCTGCACTAATTTTAATATTGAGTTCATCTATCAATAATCTAGCTGTTTTGTCAATATATTCTGTAGTGGCTTCCATAGTATTCTCTACAGCAACGTTCACATTAATTAATTCTAGCATAGCATTCTCTATTTGTTGCAACGCCGCCTTTTCATATTCTTGCAAAAGAGGTTCTTCTACCTCATACACAAGTTCGTTAATTTTATTATCCCAATGAATATGAACTGATGTATAGGGCGAGATCACCACATATCTTACATCCAACTGCTTTTTATCTTTGACTCTAGGCAATGCAGGCAAAGGAGGATTAAGATCTATTGTTATTACCATAATACAACTAATTTATTACGATATATAAAACTATCTCAGGATATTTGAGTAATATCAATAATATAATCTTGTCCGCTTATTCCTTTATTCTCGATAGCAAACCTATAAGGCGTAGAAGAACGCGTAAATTTCTTAGGCAACACATCATTCTTACCATCAAAAGTTAAGTCTATCCCACTATATCCTAAACTAAGCTCAACTTTGTTCGTCTTCCCCGCTTTTGTCGTCTTAATCTTTATTCTACCTACATTAATATCTTTATCAAGCTCACTATAAGGCTTTGATAAATCTTCGATTACAAAAACAATTTTATTATCTTTATTATCAAAGTATAATTCTCCTTTTTTCATATTAAAATCAATAATCCTCCTGTTGCCTTGGCCTGTTTCTATAACAGTATTAATCTTATCATCAAAAACATTTAATGACTCTATTGACTGTTCAACAATAATAATATCTTTTTTTTCATTGATTTTAGGCATAACAAAAGCTAAAACCAAAGCAATCAATGATAATCCTATCAATACATAAATAACTGTCTCTACCCATACCTGCCCCCTATCTTTCTTTTTCATAATTTTCGCTTGCATTTACTTACATTTAATTAATTTAATTGAGTCTGATTTTTCACATACCTTTCCATCTAGATTTTTAGGATCTTGAATAATAGGATATACTTCAACTGTTTCATATAATACACCACTAGCATAATCATAACTGAGAGCAGAGTACGCCCCGCCTGCCTTAGGTATGTCAGGAGAGATACCACCATGCATTGTTAATCCACCAACAATAGCAGACCCTTTCTTTACAGTCGCTATACTAGACCCATCTCCCCCTAAAGTCAAAAATCTGACATTAAGTCCAATCACCTTTTCAGCGCTTGAATTATCAGCACGCGCCCTCACACTAAAGACATAATTATTTTTACCGCCACTTTGAGAATAACAGTTGAATCCAAGAGAATCATCGAATGAAAAGTAATCTCGAAAATCAAAGCAAGCAGTGTTATCTAAACTATCTCTTGTAAATGGAATTAAATATCCTCCAATAATCACAACACCGCTCACTGCTAATAGTATTAGTAACATACTGGCAACAACGACAGACAACCCTCTTTTTTTAATCATCATCGGCTAACTACCTTATACAGGTTCTCCAAACTCTTCAGGGCATATAAAAGGTTTAGTATATCTAGCTGTTTCTCCTAAAATAATAGGAACAGCTATCATGTCACTAGCGACTTCTTTTCCTGGAGCAAATTCAATCTTCTTCACCGTACCAGCACCAGACTGCAGCGTACCAAAAGTAGCGCTACCGATTCTTTCTACAGCTCCGCTAATTTTTCGTCTAATCTCAACTCCATAAATAGGAACATTCCCCAAGTTATTAATTCTAATATTTTCTCCAGATATATCAGCATTAAACTTAATATCCTTGCATGCCTCTCCAACAGGTGCCCCAAATTTTAATTCCTGTTCTTTAATAGTACTCCTCGCCCACCAAAAGATAATCATCGCAAGTACCAATGCGAGCGATATCAATAATACTGTCGCTACAACCGGCGAAATTCCTCTTTTCTTTATTAAACCCATATCTATACAAATCTCTTAGTATTTAAAAACTTAATTGAACAGTATTTTCAGTCTGCTTTCATCTCACTTCTGAACAGTGCGAGTTTTCTCGTAGACTCTCACTAAAATCTACAATTAAGTAGCTTGTACCCTGCTCTTCGTAATATATTCAAAAGCAGAATAAGCCGCAGTACATCCCTCTGCAACTCCAGTAATTGCCTGTTTGAATGGTTTATCAGCAACATCTCCTGCAGCATATATACCCTTAACATTCGTCTCAGAGGTTTTATGATCTATAATTATCTCTTCTTTCTCATTTATCTTTACCCCAAAATGTTTAGCTAAATCAGATAAAGGAATATGTCCAATAGCAACAAAAACACCTTCAACAGCCAATTCTTTAGTTCCTTTATATGGCCTGTCTAAAATCAATGATTTAACAAACTGATCTCCTTTAATCTCAACAATATTTGTTTTATTAATAATTTCAATATTTTTCGTAGCTAATACACGAGCCATATTGATCGGCTCTGGATGTATTTGTTCTCCTCGATAAATAATATAACATTTCTTAACATGCTCGGCTAAAACTAAAGCATCTTTAGCAGCAGAATCAGATCCTCCAACTAAAGATACTATTTTCCCTCTGAATAACACAGAATCGCATAGGGCGCAGTATGCTATACCTCGATTCTCAAATTCTCTGCTTCCTTTAACACTTTCCGGTAATTTTTTCCACTTCGTTCCTGTTGCAAATAAAATAGTCTTTCCACTATACACATTTTTCTTAGTCTTTACAATAAAAAGATCTCTCTTTTTCTCCACACCCTCGACTTTTTCTTCTTTAATATCTACTAGCTCGTAAGATAAAGCATGATCTCTAATTTTATCAGATAATTCAGTTCCAGTCAATTTAATAAATCCAGGATAATTCTCAACAACATTTGTTGTAGTAATAACTCCTCCAATAGGCAACTCAGTCCCATAAGAAGCCCCCAAGCATAATGTCTTTAATCCTAATCTCGCTCCGTACATAGCAGCAGCTAATCCAGTCACACCTGCTCCTAAAATAATAAAATCATAACTCTTATCATTTTTCTCGTCACTCATTTCTTTTTTCTCTTTACTTTTCTTTTCCATTTTGATCTTTTATCTTTAAAAATTCTTTCAATTTCGCCTCATCAAAACCAACAACAATATTCCCATCAACATCAATAACAGGAGTCCCTAATTGCCTTGATTTTTCACTCATCTCTTGTAAAGCTTTTTCATTATTTTCCACATCAATTTCCTTATATTTTATCCTATATTTCTTAAAAAATTCTCTAGCTCTAGCGCACCATGTGCAGACCGAAGTTCCATACATTAAAACCTTTTTAGCCATTTTAACTCATCGATATTCCTCTAAAAAGAAGCCATTATATAAATTATTCGTTTGCATTGTCCACGTATTTTTTTTGGTAAACGTATTCCTATAAGCTGAATCACAGATATAGACCTCCCCGTTGATTGTATTACTAAAAAACAGGAATGTATAGACAAAGATTCCCTAAAAAAATGTAACCTAATCATGAAATCACCATATATCGGATTTTTCCCGATAAATAGTGTAAAATAGAAAGATTTTTACATCTACTTCTCTCTTTAAAAAATGAAAAATGGACCAAAATCTTAAATCATACCTAGAAAAACACAATATAGAATACAAAATCTACAAGCATCCAGCAGTATTTACAGTAGAAGAATCAAAAAAGATAAAAATAAAAATCCCGGGAATACATACCAAGTGCCTTTTCCTAAAAGATGAAAATAAACAATTTTATCTTATAGTTCTTCCAGGAGAAAAAAGACTAAACACAAAAGAACTAAAACAAAAGCTAAATATAAAAGAGCTAAACTTTGCAAACCAAGAAGAGTTAAAACAACATCTAAATATAACTCCAGGCTCTGTCTCTATATTCTGCATGATTTACGCCAACAAGATTTTTTTAATAATTGACAAAGAACTATGGCAAGCAAATAAAGTAGGTTTTCATCCAAATATCAATACAGCAACTATTGTAATAGATCACCACAATCTAGAAAAATTCTATAATACAATAAATTCAGAGAAGGAAATAATAACACTATAATATAAAAATGGAAAAGAAATATGCCATTGTCCTGGCGCTCTTAATAACAGCCCTCATAGCCATAAATATATCTTTCTTTAAAACTCAATACTCTCCTCCAAAAGAAACAGTAAAAATCTTACGTATTATTGACGGTGATACCCTACAATTAGAAGACAACAGAAAAATTCGTCTTATAAATATCAACACTCCAGAAAAATCCCAGCCGCGTCATGAACTAGCAATCAATTTCCTTAAGCAATATGAAAATAAGTCAGTAGAAATAGAAATTACAGGAACTGATAAATATGACAGAACTTTAGCTCGTGTCTTCACACCAGATTATCTTAATCTCGAACTCATCAAAAAGGGCTTTGCGGCAAAATTTCTAGTAGATGAATCAGAAATACCTATTTTTGCGCAAGCAGAAAAACAAGCGATAGAGTCATCACTGGGAATATGGAAGAAATCATCTTATTACAATTGCATTGAATCAATAATAGATAAAATCAAAGAAAAGATAATACTAAAAAATAAATGCAATAAACTTAATATAGAGGGCTGGACTCTAAAAGACGAGAGTACAAAACTCTATAAATTTCCTTCAACAGAGTTAGGGACAATAATCATCCACACTACAAATGGAAAAGACAGCACAACAGATCTCTTTTGGAACTCACAAACACATATCTGGAATGACGACAGAGATACTCTGTATCTTTATGACAAAGACTGGCAAATTGCACATTACAACGTTTACGGCTATTAATCTAATCATTTTTCTCATCCCGCTATCTGCTTCTCTAGACTTTAAATTTCATTCACAACAAGAAATACAAATGAACGAATCATTCAAACCATCTATAACTGCAGATACCTCTGAAATCTACGATGTAAAAATCTTTATTCAGAATGAGAATAAAGAAATTATATCTCAAATATATAACAACGGCTGGAAAAATCCAAGGCTCTACTTAAAATCAGCCTTTCCAGATAGATCAGAATTCGAAGTCAAAGCAATCTCTTTTTCAGAAAAGACCGAAATATGCGTCCGTCTAAGAAAGGTAGGCAAAACATCTTTCGAAGAAAAATGCAATCCAATTTCTATAATTTCTAACAGCATAGAAAAAGAAATAAAAACAGAAAACAATAATTCCAGGCAAGAAAAACAGTCAGATAGCAACAAAATAGCTAAAAATATTAATAACTCAAAATTAGAATACAATGCTCTTTCTATAATTATGCCAAATTCCACAATCGTCGAAGATAATGAAGAAAAGATAATCTTAAACAATAATCTTGAACTAACAAATCCACGCTCATTCACAACAAAATATCAAAAACAACAATTCTTTATTATATATATCTTTACAGCTTTTTGCGTCATAATTATTATTCTGCTTGCACTAAAGAAACTTTAAAGAACAGAAATCTTTTTAATGATGCAAATTATCCAGTTAGATGGAAAAATTACAAGCAAATCTGATTCTAGAAATCCTAGGCAGACCAGTTGACCATGTAAAAGAATCTTTAAACGCCTTAGTAATAAAACTTGGTTCAGAAAAAGGAGTAAAATTAATGGAAAAGAATTTACATGACCCTCTTCCAGTAGAAAATTCCAAGGATCTTTTTACTGCTTTCGCAGAAGTTCTAGTAGAATTCGAGAATCTAGAGAATTATTTCGGCATTGTCTTCGCCTATATGCCGTCAAACATAGAGTTAATACATCCTGAAAAGATCCCACTCTCAAACGTCAATGTCAATGACCTCGCTAATAAAATAATAAATCGCCTTCATGAGTATGATGCCATAACAAAAAAAGTATTGTTTGAGAAAGATATCCTTACACAAAAAATTCAAGAAGCAGCCCCCCACCTCTTTCCACAGTCGCCAAATTTTTCAGAAATACAAAAAAAGCAAAAACCAAAAAGGAATATAAAAAACTAAAAAATAAAACAAAATAATTATCAGAAATTCTCTAAATATCATTTACGGCCTTTTACCCTTAATATCAGAAATCCTTTCAGACAAAACATCTCCAGTCACTTTGCTTTTCCTATATCTCCTAAATATATAAATAAGTAAAACTAAGGCAAGAACTACAATTACATAACCTATCCAAGCCACCCCTTTCTCTTTATCTGCAGTAACACATTTTCCTATACAACAAAGCCCATCAATACTTGTCTCATTCTTTCCACCACAAGTTTCGTTAGCAGAGCATATAACTCCCTTTAATTCAGAGCAATAATAAGTTAAATTCTCTTCTAAATAAGAAGTTTTCACCTCGCTTTTATTTTCTGTAAAACGAATTATAACAGGCATCTCTAATAGGTTCTTGCCTATTTCTAGTTTAATCTTCTCATCAATACCTTTCTTTTTTATTTCATCATCAACGTTTCCTACAAAACTAAGACTTAACTCAATCACACTTTTTCTATCAAGGTTAATCGTTTCAGAAGAATTTATATAAAATATTTCTTTATTATAAACTAATTTCATCCCATCAATCTCTTTCTCTCCAAAATTTATAATTCTAAATGGATATATTGTCTTATTTCCCATAAATATTGTGCTGACAATCGCATTAGGCTCTAATCTAATCTCAGGCTTTTCAAGAATTTCACCCCTTCCAAAAAAATACATATAAAATACATATTTCCCAATATTTATCTTTTTCAAACCCTCTTGCGCGCTTTCAACAGAGAAATCAAGAGTGTTTTTTCCTGGTTTCAACACAGCATTTCTCTCAGAAGGATAATCGATCTTTATGCTCTTCTCTTTATCCTCATTCAATTGTATATTTACTACAAAATCTTTATCAGTCAAAATGAAACCTGGCTTTATACTATAATCAGTTAAATTTCCCATTACACTAAAGTTCTGATGAAAATCAATTTCTTCTGCATTTCCATTAACTATCGTAGATATATCATTAATCCAAAGAGCATAATTATTTATAAGAGAAGGGGCAATTCCCCATAACAAATATTTATCTCCTAGTCTTCCAATATCGTATTCAAAAGGTACGATCGCATTCTTCCTTCTCAATTCAATATCTCCTTTAGCAATTCCTCTCTGAATATTCCCAGAAATCTCAATGATGATTGTCTCTCCTCTTCCATATTCTGACTTTAAATCAGTTGATATTGCATAAACACTACTCATAAAACCTAAAATTAAAACAATCAATATCACCACTTTTCCCATAATTTAATAAATCAAAGACCCTATATAAATATTCACAAGAAAAAAAAGAGAGGATAGCATAGATACTGCTCTTTTCTGTAGAGCAATATGGCATAATTTATTTACTCATCTCTTTCAATTTCCTCATAGTCTCTTCCATATCCTTTTCTTCCTGAGACTTAACTCCTTTCGTCATCCTTAAAGCAGGCCCGCCTCTAACATGTCCTCTCTGTCCAGGAGGCCCATATCTAGACATCATTGGTTTCATCTGTGGCTGCAAAGGCATAAATCCAGGAGGTCTTCCACTTGGCCCCGCTCCTGATTGTTGTGGGGCCCCTCTTCCAGCCTTTCTACTATACCACCATATCCGAATCTTCCTTCGATAAATTAAAGCAATAATTACAAGAACAATCAAAATACTTAAAATAATAATCCAAAGATAAGATCCTACTTTCTCAGAAGTTTTAGGTTTTTCTTTTTCAGAACAGCAAATATCTCTCTCGTCAGGACAACTCTCATCACTTTTCTTTTCACTATCAGAACAACTCGATTTGCATGATCCTCCAGCAATTTCACATACATTCTCAACCTTCTTATTTATGCATCCGCCGCCGACACAGCAACGCCCATCAGATGTAAATTCCATTCTTCCATTATTACACTCTTGATTTGCCGTACAAATAACCCCTTTCTTCTCTTCACAAGTTGGTTCTACAACCTTCACACTACAACATATCTCTCTAAAATTAGTGCACCTGAACTCACTCAATACATTTCCTTCAGCATTCAAGCAAGCATCATTTCCTTCACAATAATATCCCTCACTCTCGCAAAGCTTTTTTCCATCATCGCCCCCATTACCACCTCTGACTTTAGGCCATCCGGAATATAAAATAAAAGCACTATCTCTAAGATTATTGTTATTCCAGCATCCATCTTTGGTTTGTATACTCAAAAGATAATTCTGTGCAGAATCAAACTCACTTAAACCTGTACCAGCAAGTGCCAACATCGCGAGACTTGTATCGTAGAATCTATTGTAAGAACTTCCAACAACATCCCAATATTGCCCATTTTTCTGTTTATTAGCTAATTCACCATACTGATCATTAGAGCCAATTAAAATGTACAAGAATGCAGAAGGCAAATATTTTTGATTATCAGAAGAGAGTGCGACTAAGTAAGGAAGATAAGCAGAAACGTCTTCACCAACTTTAGATAACGCTAGAGCAGCCCATAGACTATCCTCATAATCACATTTCGCCCCTGTTGTAAAACATTTTGCATTTACCCTTTCATTTGTTGCTCCAAGTGATGTACCAGAATGAGTGTTAGAAGAAACATAAACATTTTCTCCTTCCTTTCTCTGATACACGAGCGTCGTCACAAAGTCCTTATCGCACGAAATCTCAAATTCAGTATCAAGACATTTCTCATTGATCTTAAACCAGTACCCTCCATAAGAAATATCCAAACAACTTCCAGCATTCCCTTCAAGAGTCATATCCTCTTTAACCTTAATCTTCAAGTCATAAGAGCCATATTTTAGTTTACATTCAGATATTTCATGACTGTCAATATCAATCTCTAAATACCACACCAAGTCCTTCGCAGAAATCGACTTCGATAAAAGCCATTTCTTTATCTCTTCTTTATTACCGCTAATTTTATCGTAAGCAAGTAAAACCTGCGCACTATCTTGTACACTACATCCAGACCTAGGCCAGCAGGCATCACTATCTCTTTTTTCTTTTTCAATTGCTTCTTTGAGCTTGCTATTTGATCCCAACGCAAGACTTCCGAAGATAGCTTCTTGCAAAGCAATCCCTTCTTTTTCTTTCACAAGATCTTCCAAGCATTGATATCCCTTTTCAACCTTATCCACCGAATCAACAACCTTTTTTTTATCATCAGAAACATTCGTATGATTACTAGCAATTACAATTCCAGAAATTAAGATAACAAATACAAAAAATATCTCAATCACTCCTTTTTTCATCTCATTACTACAAATCTCTAATTTAAAAAGTTTCTTAAGCCCAGATATTAACAAATTAACGTCACTTTTATATAGTTTACCTGCTTTCTAACAAAAAGGAGGTGAGTGGGGTGAAAATGAAATGTCTTTTTTGTAAGTCAGAAAAGACAATCAGGAGAGATTTTAGATACAACAAATTAAACAAGAAACAAAAATAGAGAAGTAAGAGCATTAACCAAAGCGGGAAAAGAATTAAAATGTAGTAATCTTCTCATTATAACAGAGAGCTATGAAAAAGAAGAAAAAGTAGAATGGTTTGGCGATAAGGCAAACATAAAATTTATTCCTTTATGGAAATGGTTATTGTCCGATTCATATCGTTAAAACCCTTCATATCTTTTCAATTCTCACTCCTCGCCTTTTTCAGCACTTCAACAATAGGATTCTTAACTTTTGGCTTTTCATCCAATAACCCCAAATCCCTATAGAAGCCATCATTATTATAATTAGGAGGTAAAATCTGTTTCTTCTGTCTTAAATGCCATTCTATTTGACTCCTTACATATCCCTCTTTCAATGGGGGATCATTCAAGGCGTTCCATTCTCGTATCCTCGTATTAATATATTCAGCAGAAAAATTCAAACTCCTCAAAAAAGTCAGTAAAATAAATAACCCTCTCTTCTTTCCATCTTTTAATCCCTTCAATAATTTTTTGATAGGTTTAGGAAACATATCCTCCTTAACTCCAGTTACTTCTATCTTGCTATTTTTATTAAAACTAGAATATTTTTTCTGCACAACTTCCTCTTCTTTTACATTTTTCCTTTTCCAATCCAAAGCAGCTATCAATAATCTCTTTCCCTCATCTATTTCATTTTTAGGTAAAAATTCTCTAATCTGAATTTTTAGAGGATCAGCGTCCTTTGGATTAAATTTCTCAATTTCATTCTTCAATAAAACCACGCTTGCCAAGGCTGTTTTTTCATGAAGGCTATAAGGCGCCCTTAAAAGATGTCTAGGTGAAACTAAAACTAAATCAGAAAAACCAAATAATTCTCCGCTAATCCCCTCGTCAAATTCTTCAGAAGATTTGGCGTATTTAGTATAAATCGCCTTATACTTCCCAGAACTTTCTCTTTTGTCTATAGAAGAAGCCCCATCGCAATATTCGCATTCAAAATAGTTTTCCTCTCTAATGACCTCTAAAAAACCAGCACAATTATTTTGCGGACAAACAAGTTTTTTCTTAGTCAATTTCACATTTTTTCTTTTTATCTCAAAATTACACTCAGGGCATTTCAAAGTTACAAGGGTTCCCTTTTTAGCAGGCCTGTTACATTTTGGGCATGTAGAACTAACAAATTCCTTTTCAGATAAATTCGTTCTCTTTTTTATCATATCAACACTACCCATAACGTCATGGGCCCTTTTATTATATTCAGGTCGAATATAATACATAAGATATTCGCAAATTGCCCTCGGCCATTCAGGAAACATCTCATTCATCTTCTTTCCCTCAAAATCTTCAGGAAAAGCTTCTCCAGAAACAATAATATGAAATCCACGCGAACCACTATATTTCACTCCGTAATTCTTTATCCCATATTGCTCCAATGCTTTAATTACAAGCAAACATAATAATTTGGATAAATCAAGAAATTTTGAGTCAATATCTAAAATAAGATCCCACGATTTCCGCAGTTCACTCAACTCCTCTACACTCATTTCTGCGTTGATCTTAAAAACATCTTCCCAAATTTCTTCAGAGACATGAAAAGATGTTGCCCCTTTCTTAACCAATCCCATAATATCAGAAGCATACTGCAAAGCATCAGGCCTTTTCCCAAAAACCTCAAAATACCTTGGCACAACCTCCCTGTTTAAAGAAAACTTTAACAGAGCATCCTGCATTTTCGGATTTGAATAATACAAGTGCGTTATTCTTCTTATCCTCGCCTCTTTTTCATCCATCTCTTTGAAAAAGAGGTTTTGCTTATATTCTTTGTTATGTTATTCTATACAGAATTATCTCCTATAAGGATAGGCACTTAGCACGTTTGTGGCTCAATCCCAAATAAATAATTCTAGACAATAAACAGATTTAAATAAAGTTTATTGCTTAAATTTGTGTTCTCTCTTTTCTTTTCTCTCTTAGAGAATGAGTAATCGACGAAAAGAAATCTCATTCTCAGATAGCTAAAGCTGAAAGGATGTATTAAAATGGGCAAGGTAATATCTCGAATTAATCTCAAAATAATATCGAGAACCCAGAAAACATTTCTTATCAACGCTGTTCGATTTATTCTTTCCATCAACCGTTAACTTTACAATGTAATGAATTACGATATTGTTTAGTCTTCGGTAGGTATAAATATATCAAATTCTTTATCTTATAAAGGAGGTGAGAAAAAATGAAATGTATTTTTTGTAAATCCTCAAAAAACATAACCAAAGAGGGATTTAGATATAA
>Ga0213870_1000287_pt1 | contig 26141 bp, 26 predicted proteins | sample WICALVC2017_Meta_FD_160119 | JGI IMG/M metagenome (GOLD analysis project Ga0213870, IMG submission 160119) | Freshwater microbial communities from subterranean cave lake in Wind Cave National Park, South Dakota, United States - WICALVC2017 | ecosystem: Environmental > Aquatic > Deep subsurface >... | reverse complement strand
GTGTTTTTGGCTTGTAACATAAACTTGCTTATTTTCTAGATTAATGCAAGGCTTGTTCTGCCCACGGTGTCCATATTTTAGTTTGTAAGTTTTGGCACCACCGGCCAGACCAAGTATTTGTGCGCCTAAACAAATTCCAAGCGTTGGAATATTTTTTGAAATAAGTGACTTTGCAGTCTTGATTGTTGCCTTACATTTTTTTGGATCGCCTGGACCGTTGCTGATAACAATGCCTTTTGGATCATATGATAAGATTTTTTCAATTCCAGTGTTCCATGGAACCTTGATTACCTTATATCCAATTTTTCTAACGTTTCTGATAATTGCGTTTTTTACTCCTGTATCAATTACCACAACAGATTTTGGTTCGCCTCCAAAAACTTCTTCTTTTTTTGTTGAAACCTCATCCATGAACTCCTCAGAGTTGTAGTTTGGCGCCTTTGCAAGCTCGCGCTTTACTTTTTTCTCATCTATTGGATTGTCAGATACTGCCAAGGCAGCCATCATGACGCCTGATGTTCGAAGTTTTTTTGTTAGCTCCCTAGTATCAATTCCTGAAATGCCTGGTATCTTTTCATTGTAAAGCCACTCATCAAGTGTGAGTGAGAGATTCCAGTGGCTTGCAATTGTTGAAAGCTCATGAACTACTAGTCCCCGTATCTGAATCTTGCTTGATTCAAAGTGCTTTGATATGCCGTCATTGTCCCTTTGCGCAAGGTCTGGGACGCCATAGTTTCCAATAAGAGGATACGTCAGTGTAAGAATTTGGCCGCTATAGGAAGGATCTGTTAGGGTTTCATTATACCCAACCATTCCGGTGTTAAATACCAGTTCGCCAAAAACGGTTTTTGGATAACCAAAGCCATTTCCTTCAAAAACGGTGCCATCACCAAGAATCAATTTTCCAAACTTGTTTACGTGTTTGGCTTTCTTTGTGGCTATTGTGACCCTCGACAACTCAATTATTTGCAGATTTAAATTTTGTGAAGCTGATCGCAGAGATTTATTTTTAAAAAATTATAGTGCCTTAAACTGCGCATTCCACTTGTAGTAGGCACGGATCATCTCAGGTGAAACGCTTGGCTTTCTTCTTTCCATTATTTCCCTAAAATCTAACATCGTTAGTTCTCTTGGCTGCGGTTTTGCCTCGCCTGCTACGGGCTCTTTATAGTTTGCTGCAGTGAACATCTCATTTACAACTTTCATCTGTGCAGATTGGCAAACGTCTTTGACATCGCTTGCACTATAGCCATCAAACAATCTTGCCAGCTCCAAAGTTTTTAGTTTAGCGTCTTTGTGAAGTGGGGACGTATACAGCTCAAAAAGATTTTGTCTTGCCTCAAGTGTTGGCAATGAAACATAAATTCTTTTTTGGAATCTTCGCAAAAAAGGCCAGTCAAGGCTCCAAGGCTTGTTTGTTGCACCGATTACGTATAGCCTCAAGTCCTTTCCTTTTCCGTTGACTCCATCCATTTCTGTCAAAAACTGATTCTTGGTTCTAACCTCGCCTCCTACCTCACTGTTTCTTGTACCAAGCAGCGAGTCAACCTCGTCGATAAACAGAATTACAGACACTCCTTCCTTTTCTGCATGGTCACGTGCCATTTTGAATAATTTTGAAACATTTTTTTCAGCTTCACCAAGCCATTTGCTCATCATCGATGCTGCGTCAACGTTTATGAAATATCCAGCAATCTCGCTTGCTGTTGCAGCACCAAGTAATGTTTTACCACATCCTGGCGGCCCATAAAGCAGTATGCCACGTGGCCAACCAATCGGAAAAAGATCTGGTCTTTTGCTTGGGTATACGATTGATTCACGTAAAGCATTTTTTGCATCATCTAGTCCTACTACTTCTTCCCAGCTAACATCGGGTTTTTCTTTCATGACTAGATCTTCAAAGTCGCGATTGTCATGTGCAGCACTTCGTTCTTCAGGTGATGCATTTGGATCAACTGCGGGTTCCAAGTCATTGCCGCGAAGTTCTTGTAATGCCTTTATTCGGTTTTGATAGGAGCGCATGCGTTCTGAATATACTGAATTTAGTTTGCTGTTTGGGTAAAGACGAAGCAGCTGTACAAGTGAGTCTATTGCTTTTTGATAGTTTGCAATTGCCATTCCTCTTGCGCCCTGCGAGTCACATTTTATTGCCTCAGAGGCGTATTTGCTTGCAGTATTCTCTAACTGTTGTGGTGCCAGACTCATCGTAATTACCTAATCAATTCAGTTTTAGATTTGCGTAGGTATCCCTAAAGGTAAACGTGTGTAGCAGATTTTGTTAAATTATGTGAACTATCCTGCTCAGATTTTGCCAAGCCAGCTGATTCTGCCCCTCTTTCAAGTGTAAAGTTCTCAGAAACATTGCTTTGAAGATGCTTTATTCGTTTAATAGAGTCTTCAGCAGAAATTACAAGCTCGCTTATTTCGTCATTTAGAACATCCATCGAACTTATTGAGTTGTTTATCATATCAACAAATTCCTTTATTAGCGAAAAAGCCTCCTTTTTGTTTTCATACTTATATAATGTGTAATCTGCAATGCGGAGAATTTGATTAAAGTCCTGTAGCTCCTCAAATGAAAGCTGGTTTACTTGCTTTTTATCATTAGAGTCAAGCTCTGCAAGTCTTTTCTCAACAAGTGCAGATAGTTTCTGAATCTTTTTTCTGCTATTTTTTATATTTACGGCGAATTTTATTGAGACCATTAGATTTAAGCGAGCTCTGATTTCGCCAAATCTAGATTAGGATACTGCTTGTTTATTTTAGAGTCTGCGATCAACTTTGCTTCATCTAGGATTCTTTTTGACTCCCTATTTGATTGCCCAAAGTCAAATTTGGCCTCGATTATTGTAGCAGAATCCATTACTATGCTGCCTAAAATTGCAGATAACTCGCAAAGATTTTGACTGTAATTTGGAAAATGCCTAAACAGTCTTGAGCTTATTATTCTGACAACAGATATTGTAGAAGGAAGATGTGTTGTAATGCAAATTATCCCAGATATTGAGTGCATCCTCTTTTGGGTTTGTTTTAATGCTTCAATCGCAAAGCAAACTTCGCTTTCAAGCTCTACAAGTTTTATAAAATCAAGATCAAAATCGTCATTGCCTTTGTCATAAATGGCAAGGTTTTCGTTTCTAAGCGCGGTTCTTTTTTTGTCAAGCTGTGTTAGAATCATGTCAAGTAGGTCAAGTGAATAAGCAAACCTAGGCATAAGCGTACTTTTATGGGAATGTTTTGCATTCAAATTTTCTTTTTCAATAGCTGCTATATCCATCATTGTAAAAATCTCAAAATTTTGCTATATCAGGACGTTGTAACAAATTTCCATTTAACCACAGTCACAGCTGGCCTTAGATACAGCTCAGAAAAATTTCCATTATTAGTACAAGGAATTTAGCTCATGATCTTACCTAACTATGAGTGATCGTTTGATATGGTTAAGGAGCATGGCCTAACTGTAAGTCTAGAAGAATTTGGACTAAGCAAGTATGAGGCAAAGGCCTATGTGACTTTGGTTTCGCGAGGCACAATTTCTGCAAGCGAAGTTGCATATTATTCAAATCTCCCTCGAACCAAGGTTTATCCAACTCTATTAAAACTTGAGAAAAAAAGGCTTGTCATTATTTCTAAAAGCAAGCCCATAATGTGCACTGCAATTGCACCTGAAGATGCATTTGATGATATCATTCAAGAGCACATAGACAAAGTAAATCAGATGAATACGCTTGTAACAAAACTAAAACGAGTAAGCGAGGAAAACAAAAAGTCAAGAGGTGCTGAAGAAAAAAGGTATTTTCATCTTAGCTCAAGCAACGTTCTAAATCAACTCAAAATAATGATAGGGGGAACAAAATCATCAATTCAAGCTGTTGTTGATCCATGGGGACTGAACTTGTTGGCAGAGTGCAAGGAACAGCTTCTCCTTGTTTTAAGAAGAAATGTGGATGTAAAAATTATTGTCTCGCCAACACAAATTGGCTCAGAATCGTTTCACACAATACCAGATGGTGCAAAAATCAAGGTTGCCGATACAACACAGAATTGTTTTATTTTTGATCAAACCGAGGTGCTGTTAATAGATAGCGATAATGGAAAAGGCGCGGTGTTTTCTTCAACAGATGTGCTTGGGATTTGCCAGACCAAGGTATTTTTGCACATGTGGGACAATGCATTAAAAACTGACGGATTGCACGATATGGCAAAATCTGATGCCCAGGAAGTCTATCACATAATCCAGCTCATAAATGAAAATGGATTAGGGTTTGTACTAGATTCTGCAGTTGATTCAAAAAATATCAATATTGATATGCTAAAGTTTTTAGAAAAAAACGGAATTAATTTAAAATCAAAATCACTTGATGAGGTATTTGAGATAATCAACTCTGCATTACAGATAACATGCTCAGGTCATCTCAGTTACGATGCTGCAAAGAATAACATCACCGTAGAATCAAAACTAAATGGCGGCCATTCGCTTCCATGGACTACTATACTTGATGAGTATTTGCGAGGGTGTGGTTACAATACAAAGTTGATTTATCAAAATCATTCCCAAAAGGGAGAAAAAGTCTTCATCAAAATTCATCCAAACAAAAACTAAAAACACGACAAATCCATCGTATTTTTAATGATTGAAGAAAGGCTAAAGTCGCTAAACGTAGTTTTGCCAAATCCTCCAAAGCCGGTAGGATCTTATGTGCCTGTAACAATATCTGGCAAAACAGCCTACATATCAGGCCAGATCCCAATATCTGATGGAAAAATAACTTACAAAGGAAAGGTTCCAACAACACAATCATTAGAAGAGGCCCAGAAAGCAGCAAGACTGTGTATCATAAATGCCCTAGCTCAGCTAAAATCAGAGATTACAAGTCTTGATAAGGTTGCAAGGATTCTCAAAGTATCAGGTTTTGTAAACTCAGAGCCAGACTTTACAGACCAACCCAAAGTCATCAACGCTGCATCAGATCTTCTCTTTGAAATTTTTGGTGAAAAAGGAAAGCATTCAAGAGTTGCAGTAGGTGCTGCAAGCTTGCCGCTTGACTCTACTGTTGAAATTGATATGATAGTTGAGCTCAGCTAAGCTTTGCGTTAAACTCTTTTAGAAATTTCTTCATCTTGTCTTTTGGAATGACTGCTCCACATGCTTTGTCATGTCCACCACCTGAGCCGCCAAGCGAGGTGGCAAGCGGGTTTACTATTTTACCAAGATGAAGCTTGCATGATTTTGATCCTCGGATAGATACTGCGTATATTCCCTGTTCTGTTCGTTCCTTGTATGCGACTCCAACGTCTTTTCCAGACAAGCCAAGAACAAAGTTTACAGCGCCGCTTGCACCAGAGTCCAAGACTTCCATGTATGCGAGGTTTTTCATTTTTTTCATTGATTTTTTTACTTTGGAAATAATAGAGGCAAGCTTTGCAACCTGAAGCTGCGCAAACTCAAAGATATTTGGGATTTCATGGGGATATTTTGATTCGGCTAATTCATCGACAAGATAAAAAAGATAATCTGAATCTTTTTGATGTCCTGTTATGTTAAATGTTAAAACAGTTGCGCTGATTAACGCAAACTGTCTATCAAAAATTTGCAAAAGTTTTGCGCCTTTTGGCCTGTCTTCCATATAGTCTGTTATTGCAGCACATGCTGCTACAAACTTGGCATGATCATCAAGTTTTGATTTGAATGCATCATAAACTTGCACTGTTGTGCATTCATTAATATCATGAATCATTTTTACTTTGATTTTTTCAAGCTGCTTGATGATTTTGCCGTCCAAGTCATGATGATCAATGTACGTTATTTTGACTCTATTTTTTCGAAGAAATGTTAGTAACTCGACAAACTCGTCTTGATTTTTTTGACTAAGACCTACATCGCAAATAAAGAGCGTCTTTATTCTTTCATCGTTTTTTATTTTAGATAGCGCATCCATCATTCCAGGATAATCAACAAGTACTGTATCGCCACCAAATGCTTGTTTTATCAATGCGGCAGAGCTTATTCCATCAAGATCCTCTTTGTGAGAAACGCAAAGGATCCTGTCTTTTTTTACTTTTTGTGCATTAATGACTTCGGCCATTTGCCAAAAATCTAATATGCCCTCATTTAAATTAAGAAAAATTAGTATTTGTTTTTAGCATCAAAAGTTTTTGTTTTTGTAACGAGCTTTTCCTCAGCAGCTTTTAGCGCACATACATATTCATCATAAAAGGATCTCCCGCTTAGTTGAGTAGACTTGTCTATTTCTTGTAATTTTTTTAGCGATTCTCCTGAGGCCTGAAGTATTTCCTCATCTACCTGCTTGATGTATTTGCGTTCAGCTTCTGACATTGGTTTTAGATTAAAAATCTCGATATATGGTACGGAGTTGACAGATTAGACAATTTGCTAAATTTAGTGTGTTTTGCACACGAAACAATAATTAGCCATTTTTTGTTCAACTAAATAGTGGATACAAAAAATATTGGCTTAAGAGACATCGAGGTTGCAGATACGCGCGTATCTGACATAGACGGGGAAAGAGGCAAGCTAATCTATCGTGGTTATGATATCTTAGATCTTACAAAAAATTCCAATTTTGAGGAAACTGCGTATCTTCTTCTTCATGACAGGCTGCCTTCAAAGTCAGAATTAGACGATTTTAAGGCAAGGCTTGCAGGTGCCCGCCTAATTCCAACACACATGCAAGAAAACATGGGAAACTGGAGAAAGGACGCAGATCCTATGGATATGCTTCAGGCCTTTGTTGCAGCCTTGGGAGGCTATTATGATGAAGAGTTTTCAAGCAAGGAAGCAAGCTACGATAGGGCCATCAATCTTATTGCAAAGATTCCAACAATTATCGCAAGCTGGGATGGAATTAGAAATAACAGAAAAATCGTAAATCCAGATCCTAAGCTAAGCCACGCAGCAAACTTTCTTTACATGCTCTTTGGAGAAAAGCCAGATCCTGAAGTTGAAAAAATTTTAGATGTTTGCCTTATTCTTCATGCAGACCACAGCTTTAACGCATCAACCTTTGCTGCAAGACAAGTTGCCTCAACACGGGCACACATGTTCTCTGCTGCCAGTGCTGCAATTGGCGCACTAAGTGGCGAGCTACATGGAGGAGCAAACTATGAGGTAATGAAAATGCTGCTTGAAATTCAAACACTAGAAAATGTAGAGCCCTGGGTTATGGATCAAATAGAAAAAGGAAACCGAATTATGGGAATGGGTCATGCCGTATACAAAACATATGACCCGCGAGCCATGGTTTTAAAAGAGCTTTCAAGAAAGCTTGCTGAAAAAACAGGCGAGCCATGGTATGCCATTACAGAAAAAGTAGAGCAGATAACAATTCGAGAGATGAAAAAACGAAAGGGAATAGACATTTACCCAAATGTTGACTTGTACAGTGCATCAGTATATTATATGATGAAAATACCAATGGATCTTAATACGCCGATTTTTGCAATATCAAGATCTGCTGGATGGGTAGCCCATATAATTGAAGAAAAATTTGCCGAAGCTGCACCAAAGCCTGCATTGTATAGACCAAAGGCAGCATATGTTGGGAAATATTGTGGACCACAAGGCTGTGAGTATACTCCATTAGATTTAAGGTCCGAATCACAAGTAAGTTAATTTCTTGAATTAAGCCACTGTTTTGCTTTAGAGTTTACATCGTGCTTGTAGAGAACCTCAAAGACCATGTCATAAAACGAGATTCCTTTTTTCTGTGCTTGCTCATCAAGCCACTTTATGCCGTCTGCAAGCTCTGGATCATATTGCGCAAACTCGACTAGATCATCGACCATCTTCGTAAAGAAGGAGTGTGATTCAAGCATCGCAATGGCATTTCCAAGTATGCTATTCAGTCGTAAATTCAAATTATATAGACAAATGACGCCTTTTTGGTTGACATTGAAGCGTATTTTTTATTCTGATGGAAATCAAAAAAAGATTGCATGGATAATACAAACAAACGGTGATGCAGTAGAACAGCAGCGAGACCATGCAGATATTTATCTAGACAAGATCACAGGCGAACAATCAAAGTACATTGCACTGCATGTTGGAATTTTTTGGGGAATTGGAAGGTTTATCATAAAAAATAATGACACCGTAAACATAATGGTTGATTCAAGATCAATGTTTGAGCATCTAAGAGGAAATCATCAAAGCAATGACTCTTTTATACAAGATAGAACATTTTTCATAAATCAGCTTGTGGAACAAAGAAAGCTCAACTTAGAATACCATCTAATTGATTCAAGAGACAACTTGGCACACAAATTAATTGATTAAGACTGTTAATTTTATAATTACCAGTTTAGGGTTTAGCCTACCAAAATATTGATAAATATCGAATTGCAATTACAATATAGAAAACCTTACAGCAGGATGTTGAAAATAGAATGGAAGAATACGGCGAAATGTATTTCCACGAAGAAAAATTCAAGCGAATGAAAAAAAGAGACCGAAGAAAACGAGATTAATTTTTAACATATTATTTTGTGTTAGGAATTAATCCCGATATTTTTTAATCTAGCGTAGAATCAGTCCTATATCCATTAGATTGGTATGTGTATGACCTGTTTTAACTAGCCCTCCATGTTTTTGAAAAAAAGAGCTTGAATCATTATTTTTCAGATAGTCTTTAATTTTTTTTGATTTTATAGTATTATCAATAATTGCTCCTGCAAATTTTGTATTTCCATCGATTCCATCTGTACCTACTGATGCAAAAGTAAATCTCTTTTTTGTATTCTGCAATTCTTGCAAAATACGTAAGACAAGCTCCTGGTTTCTTCCGCCTTTTCCAGTCCCAACCACATTGACGGTTGGTTCACCGCCAAAGACAATGCAAGATTTTGCACTTTTTAGAATCATGGCTGTTAGTTTTTTAGCAACATTTTTCACATTGCCAGAAATAGTAGCGGTTTTTGTAAAAAGGCCAAACCGCCTTGATTTTTTGCTCATGCCAGCAAGCAAATCATGATTTGTTGCAATAATGATGTTGCTTATTTTTGGGCGTTTTGGCGTTTCCTGAATTTTTCCTGCTATTCCATCCTGTAATCTATTAATGACTTTTTTTGAGACTAACTTTTCCAGTTTGTATTTTTTAATTATTTTTAGTGCATCATGGAATGTAGTATCATCGCAGTAGGTATACCCAGATGCTATTGATGACAAGTCATCGCCTATAACATCGGACATTACAAGTGCAATTGCATCACAGCTAAGATTCTCAACTAGTTTTCCGCCTTTTATTGCTGAAAGGTGTTTTCTCACACAGTTGATTTCATGTATTGCTGCGCCTGATTTTATCAGAACATCGTTAGCTTGTTTTTTTTCTTCAAATGTAATACCTTCTGGCACACACATTAACGCAGAAGAGCCACCAGATACAAGAAAAATAACAAACTCGTTTTTTGTTCTTTTTTCTATAAATTTTTTAACGGCCTTTCCTGCCCTGTAGCTTTGGTCAGTAGGGAGCGGGTGTCCAGCGTAAAAGATTTGAAATTTCTTATTTTTAATTAAAGATTTTGTTCCTTTTGGTACTATGACTATGCCGCCATCAACTTTTGTAATATCATCTACTGCTTTTGCCATAGAGTCTGCTGCTTTGCCAAACGCAACCAAATAGACATTACCGTATTTTGCTAGGTTGATTGTTTTTTTATTAACAACAATACGATTCTTTTTGATAAATTTTGGCAATGTTTTTTGAGGCAGTGCTTGTGTAATGCCAAATTCGATGATACTAGTTGCGATTTTTTTATGTTTGGTTTTTGCTAATTCCTTGTAATTCTGTATGATCATTAGAAAGTTATTTTGTATTACAGAAATAAACCTGTATAATAAAATACATTACTCGACTTTTTTCAAAGTGCTAACTGCATGGGTAACTAGCGGTAATGAAACGTGAAGTTCTGCTCCTTTTCCAACACCGTCTGATTCTACCCAGATGCTGCCTCCATGATTTTCTACTATCCATTTGCAGACTGACATGCCAAGACCATCTACATTATACGTTAGATTTAATGCGGGATCAACCCTGTAAAGCTTGTTAAAAATCAAGTCGATGTTTTCCTTCTTTATCCCCATACCATTGTCTTTGATTACCAGTTTTGCAATGTCGTTGTTTCGTTGTAATGAAATGTGGATGTGGCCGTTTTCTTTTGGGCTAAATTCAATTGCGTTTAAAATAAGATTTTCAACTACATGCTCTATTCTATTTTTATCACAATAACACATAATCATTGGCTGGATATCTTGGGTAATCGTTATGTGCTTGCTTTCTGCTTCTTTTTTCAAAGTTGCAATTTTCATTAGAACTATTTCGGAAATACTATGATTGTTTTTTATGATAGTAAAATCATTAGAGTCAATTTTTTGAGTATCTAGCAAATGAGATGTAACTCTTAAAAGATCATTAACGCGCTTTTTAATTTCATTAAACTCATCAGCATATGCCTTGTTAAGTAGTAAGGCATGTTCATCCTTTAATTTTTTGAAAAATCTATCTAATTCAATAATATTTTCTCGCATAGTTTCAACTATTCTAAGCAAAAATTCATTTTTTTCTTCAGTTTCTTTTTTAGCTTGAAATGTTTCGCTTGAAATGAGTGACTCAGTCTCTACTGGTTTTTGAAGTGGTGCAGCTTGTTCTAATATTATATTTTGGCTTAGCTCTTTAAATAAATCATTTTTAAGTTCTAGAAATTCGCGTTCAATCTCATTATCATCTTTTTTAACAAAAGTTGAAGGAACTCCTAGAGAGTAATCAAACTTTACATGCACATCATCTTGTATTTGCTCTAAGGTTACATTCAAAATCGTCTTAACGTCAAATAGGTTCCTTGCAAGGAAGGTACTTTTTCCTCTTCTAAATTGAATTTCTGTTGGCCATGTTGAGGAGAATTTGTCAAAATTTAAGTTTGTTAATTTTATTAAGAGGGCGTGATATACATTTGCAACATTTCCCTTTACAATTAGTGATTTGATAATTTTCGTTTCAGGCATAGTTGCTCACCTTAGTTTGGATTTTATTAACAATTTAAAATATACTGTAATTGATAAATCCGTACGTTCTCTGCGCTGATTTTTGTAAGCAAGAAACATCTTGCTATCATTTATTATAAAACGATTCTAATATTTTAATATCAATAATTGTTGTTTCTAATTTGAATAGGGCATCAAGGTATAATAATGATTAAGCGTTTCATTTTGCCATGCATGTTGTAAAAATTCCACAAATAATTAATTTTGGAAAAAATGCATTAAGTGAAACACAATATCCAAAAAACGCACTTGTAGTAACAACTGCGCCGCCACAAATTTCAGGAAAATGGCTTGATAGAATGGGAATTAAAGATTACATGCTCTTTGACAAAGTTACGCCAGAACCCTCAATCGATGACGTAAAAGCTGTAATTTCCGAATTCAAAGACAAGAATCCTTCTGTGCTAATTGGTCTTGGCGGTGGAAGTTCGATGGATGTTGTAAAATACGCCTCTTCAGAAATGGGCAAGCAAAAGATTTTGATCCCAACCACATTTGGAACGGGGGCTGAAATGACAACGTACTGCGTTCTAAAATTTGATGGAAAAAAGAAGTTGCTGCGTGAAGACAAATTCCTTGCAGATATGGCCGTAGTTGATGCCTACTTTATGGATGGTACCCCAGAACAAATTATCAAAAATTCTGTCTGTGATGCCTGTGCACAGGCAACAGAGGGCTATGATAGCAAGCTAGGAAATGAATTTACAAGGACTTTGTGTAAGGAAGCGTTTGATGTCTTGTATGATGCCATAATAAATGACAAGCAAGAAAACTATCCTTATGGCTCAATGTTATCAGGTATGGGCTTTGGTAACTGTTCTACAACACTTGGACATGCGTTATCGTATGTCTTTTCAAATGAGGGAGTACCACATGGATATTCGCTTTCATCATGCACAACTGTTGCCCATAAATTCAACAAATCAATTTTCTATGAAAGGTTCAAAGAAATAGTAAAAAAGTTGGGATTCGAAAAGCTAGACCTTAAAGCACCAGTTGACGTTGCAGCAGAAACTGTAATGACAGATAGAGGACATCTGGATCCTAATCCTATTCCAGTAACAAAAGAAGACATAATGAAATGTCTAAATGATATCAAAACAGGAAACCTGTAAGTTCCAAAACATTTTTTTGATTTTTTATAAAGTACGAAATTCATAAAACTTCCTAGACTTTAATAACATCAAAAAATACCCTAACTGATAGAATCATGGCGCGCTTAAAGTTTGGAATTCAAAACGGTCTTAATGTTGCAAGAGCTGGATACACTGAAGACCAAATCTTAACTGCGTGTCTTTTAGCTGATAGAACAGGATATGATTCTATTTGGTACATGGACCACACAAATGTTCCACAATGGAAAAATGCCGTGGTTCTTGACCCCTGGGTTATGTTATCTGCAATTGCTGCAACAACAAACAATGTTGAGCTTGGCACATGTGTTACTGATGCAATACGCAGACATCCATCAAACATCGCACTAGCTGCAATTACCTTGGATAGAGTGTCAAAAGGCAGAGCTACATTAGGTATTGGGGCAGGCGAAGCACAGAATCTAAAAGAATTCTGCATTCCATTTGAAAAACCAGTTTCAAAATGGGAAGAACAAATTCAGGTCATAAGATTGCTTTTTGGTTCCTCACCTGACCACAGGGTGAGCTATGAAGGAAAATACTACAAATTAGAAGACGCCTGTCTTCAGGCAAAGCCGATTAGAAAACCATATCCGCCAATCTATATGGCAGCTGGAGGCCAGAGAACGCTTGAGCTTACAGGAAAATATGGAGATGGATGGATTCCAATTGGTTATACGCCTGAACTTTTTAAGGATCATGCAGCAATTATTAAAAAATCCATGAAGGAAAACGGTCGAGATGCTGATGATTTTAGCTTTGCACTAGACATTGACGTATACTTTTCTGATGATGCTGAAGAGTCATGGGCAAAAATGAAGGAAGCCGTAAAGGTTAGTTTGTTCAAGCCAGAAGTTTTACGTGTTCACAACTTAAAAGGAATCGAGGGGTTTGATTTTAAAAAATACTTTACAGAATATTCCATGTCAAATCAAGAATGGATCGTAAAGATGCGCGAGGCTGCAAAGACAATACCTGACTCTGTTGCGCGATCCTCAACTGCTGTTGGCACACCAGATGATGCGATTCCAGTGTTTGAGCGTTTTATGAAAGCAGGTGTCAATCATTTTATAATTCGATTTTGGGGCAAAAACTATTTTGGATCAATTGACAAGTTTGCAAGCGATGTAATGCCATATCTAAGGGAAAAATCAGAAACAAGCAAGACCTTTTTTAAGGGTCTATAAACAAGCAAGTTTTAGATTTAATAGCATTTCAAAAGGAAACAAGACTAGATGCAGCTACTAGGACGACTAGAGATAAAATCAAAGGAAAAGATTATCGAGTTTTTAAATCAAGAACATACAGGAAGGATCTGCAGCATTGATGAAAACGGCTATCCCCAGATCATTCCCATGAATTTTGTGTTTTTAAATGACTCAGTATACATGCATTCTCATACAAGAGGCGAAAAACTAGACAACATAAGACGTAATGAAAAGGTAGGCTTTGAAGTAGATAGAAGCTTGGAATTTTTGCCATCATATTTTACACATCCAACTGATGCATCGCAAGCTGACACACTTTACATTAGTGTTGTAATCAAAGGCAGAGGGGTCATAGTAGAGGACAGAAACGAAAAAACAGTTGCGCTAAATGGTTTGATGAAAAAATATCAGCCAGAAGGTAGGTATGAGCCAATCAAACCAGAAATGGAAGTTTTAGATGAGGTAGTAATTATCAAAGTAATACCTAACTCGATGAAAGGAAAATACAAGATAGGACAGCACATCCAAAAAGGCGAGCGAATAAAGTTGGCACAACAAATTCTAGAGCGAAACTCAAAGACTGCAAAAGATACATTACAGATTATGGGTTTTGAAGTTAAAGACAACAGAGTTCAGATGGTTGATGAGCCATTCTGGTAGAATCTGAAGCCAGTGTGAAATAAAGGATTGTAAATAGTAAAGAGTTTCTTTTTCGAAATTATTTTACATGAGAGATATTCTGATTTTATTTTATGGAAGACAAAGGGTTAGCTGACTATGTAGCTGAGTGTCTTGATATTATGGATGAGAATCTTGATGTTCTCTCAGATATTGAGTGTGAAATTGATCAGCAAAAAAATGATGAGCTTGTTCCAAACATGCAGTTGTATGATCTAATTGACATGACACAAGATGTTGCAGAATCTATAAAGATTAAAAAAGCAGAAGCTAGCTATATGCGTCGACAGTTTGACTGACAGTTTGTGATTAGCTAACTAATACCTCAATTGGTTTTTCTTGCTTTTCTTTTGCCTCTTTTCTCATTTTTGCTAGCAAGGCAACAAGTTGTGCTTCATGAATTTCATCTAGTGTTTCGCACATACAACATCATCGCTTTACAAATACTTAAACGCTTTTTATGATTGATAATAGCTAGTCGTCTTTTGTTGCTTCGCTTGCGCATTCATAGGAACAAAAATCACGGCCCAAGCTTTGATACTCTCTTCCGCAGTGCCTACATTCCCTTACAAGTCTCATAGTTTGTCTACGCTTTTGTCATATTTAACTGCGATCCAAAGTGGGAAAAATATTAAAATAGGTTTGAAAGTTCTTTTCAGAGTTACCATTGCTTTAAATTCAGTTTTTAAATATTTTTGTTGGTTGCAACAAATACCTAGTTTTCAGTTAGCATCAGATTATCAGCCAACAGGAGACCAACCTCAAGCGATAGAAGCATTAGTTAGAGGAGTAAGACAAAACAAAGTCCAAACGCTTTTGGGTGTAACAGGCAGTGGCAAGACATTTGCTATTGCAAACGTAATACAGAGAACAGGCAAGAACACACTTGTGATCTCACATAACAAGACACTTGCAGCTCAGCTTTATTCAGAGCTAAAACAGTTTTTCCCAAACAACAATGTAGGATATTTTGTAAGCTATTATGACTATTACCAGCCAGAAAGCTACATACCACAAACAGACACCTACATAGAAAAAGATACTCAGATAAACGAAAAAATTGAAAAAATGAGGCTTGAGGCAACTGCTATGCTGCTTTCAGGGGAACCTACGGTAATAATTGCCACAGTATCATGCATTTACTCGCTTGGCTCACCTCAAGACTGGGAAGAAATGTCAATTACTGTCTCGCAAGGAGACCAAATTGAGCGCTCAAATTTAATAAAAAAACTAGTCAATGCAAGATACGAGCGCAACGAGATGGAGCTTGCGCCTGGTAATTTTCGTGTCAAGGGGGACACAATTGATGTAATACCTGCCTATTCAGATGATGTAGTGAGAGTTTCCTTATTTGGTGATGAGGTAGAAAAAATATCAATTTGTGATGCGATCACACTAAAAGAGAAGCGGAAAGTTTCTTCCATCAAAATATTTCCTGCAAAGCACTATCTTATTGCAAAAGACGTAAGAGACAAGGCAGTCACATCAATCAAAGAAGAGCTAATGCAACGACTCCCTCAATTAAATGAGCTTGAGCGACAGAGGCTTGATATGAGAACAAAGTTTGATCTTGAGATGATCGAAGAGCTAGGATATTGTTCTGGTATTGAAAATTATTCAAGACATTTTGATGGAAGAAAGCCTGGAGAAAAAGCGTTTTGTCTTCTTGATTTTTTTGGAAAGGATTTTTTGCTTGTAATTGATGAGTCACATGTTACACTGCCACAGCTTCATGGAATGTACAAAGGAGATAATTCACGAAAAAGAGAGCTTGTAACATATGGATTCAGGCTGCCAAGCGCATACGATAACAGACCATTAAAGTTTGAAGAATTCGAAGGATACATAAAAAATTGTGTTTTTGTTTCTGCTACTCCATCTGAATATGAGAGGAAAAAATCATTTCAAATTGTAGAACAGCTTGTCAGACCAACTGGACTTGTAGACCCCATAGTTGAGACAAGGCCAACAAAAAATCAGATGGATGATCTGATCGTAGAGATTAAAAAAAGAGCAGAAAAAAATCAGCGCGTTTTAGTAACAACGCTAACAAAAAGAATGGCAGAAGATTTAGCAGAATATCTATCAAAAAAACAGATCAGGGTTCGTTATCTGCACTCTGAAATAGAAGGACTTCAAAGAACTGAGCTTATCAGGCAACTAAGGCTTGGCGAATTTGATGTTCTTGTAGGAATAAACCTGTTAAGAGAAGGACTTGACATACCCGAAGTCTCACTTGTTGCCATACTAGATGCAGACAAGGAAGGATTTCTTCGTAATACGACTAGCCTTATTCAGACATTTGGAAGGGCAGCACGAAATGTTGAAGGAGCCGTGATCATGTATGCAGATACTATGACACAGTCAATGAAGACTGCAATATCTGAAACAGATAGGCGTCGCAAAAAGCAACTAGAGTACAATAAAGTGCGAAACATTACACCAAAAACTATCATAAAATCAATTCCAGCTCAGGTTGCAGCACTTGATGATATAAAACACAAGTCAGGCCATGACTTGGCAAAGGAAACAATTGAGCTTGAAGCTGAGATGAAAAAATTTGCTGAGAATTTAGATTTTGAGCAGGCAATTGAGTGCAGAGAAAAAATAAGAAGAATTCAAAAGGAGCTAGAAAAGAAAAAATGAACAATAAATTAAAAATTCGTGGAGCAAGACAGCACAATCTAAAAAACATTGACCTTGATATTCCAAAAAATAATCTTGTCGTAATCAGTGGCCTATCAGGGTCTGGCAAATCAACTCTAGCCTTTGATACGATATATGCTGAAGGACAGAGACGTTATGTAGAGTCATTGTCTGCATACGCACGACAATTTCTTGAGATGATGGACAAACCAGACGTTGATTCAATAGAAGGGCTTTCACCTGCAATCTCTATTCAGCAAAAAACTACAAGTAAGAATCCACGCTCTACTGTTGGCACTACAACTGAGATCTATGATTATCTAAGACTACTCTATGCCAGAATTGGAACTCCTCATTGTACAAACTGTGGACGTAAAATTTCAAACCAGTCAGTTGAGTCAATCTGTGATTCTGTTTTACGTGATTTTGATGGGAAAAAAATTCTTGTCTTAGCTCCTATAATACAACGAAAAAAAGGAACCTATGAAAAACTTTTTGAGCAGATAAAAAAAGATGGCTACTCTAGGATTCGTCTAGATGGCAAAATAACACAGCTTGATGAGATTCCAACACTTGACAGACAAAAGTGGCACAATATCGAAATTGTTGTAGACAGAATTAATATTACAAAATCTGAAAAAAGTAGGCTTTTTGAGGCAATCCAGACTGCCCTAAAGGCTGCAAAAGGCTCTGTTCTAATCTCAGATGATAATGAGGACAAGATGTTTTCTCAAAATAACGCCTGCCCGTACTGTGGGATTACGATAGGTGAGCTTGAGCCTAGAACATTTTCTTTTAACTCCCCGTTTGGCTCATGCAAAGCCTGCAATGGCCTAGGCATCAAAATGGAGTTTGACCCAGATTTGGTAATACCAGACAAGTCAAAATCAATACTTGATGGAGCCATAGTTCCATGGAGTGGCAGATTTTCCTCCTTTAGAAAACAGGCGTTGCGCCATGTTGGAAAAGAGTTCGGGTTTAATCTAATGACGCCAATTAACAAGATAACACCAAAACAGCTCAGCGTAATTCTTTATGGCACAGACAAGATGATTCGCTTTAGATACGAATCAAAGTCAAGTGATTCATCCTGGGAATATACTGATGCATTTGAAGGAGTTCTAGAAAATCTGCAGCGAGTTTTTATGGAAACAGACTCTGAGGCAAAAAGGGAATGGCTAAAACAGTTTATGCGTGATACTCCATGCACTGTATGTAACGGACGAAAGCTAAAGCCAGAAGCACTTGCTGTCAAGATAAACTCGATGAGCATAATGGATGTTTGTGATCTATCAGTTGATGCATGTTATGACTTTTTTAATAATCTAAAGCTAACAGAGACAGAGCAATATATCGCACGGGATGTGCTAAAGGAAATAAAAGAACGGTTAGAGTTTCTAAAAAATGTCGGACTAAACTATCTTACATTAAACCGTCTAAGCTCGACGCTGTCTGGTGGTGAGTCGCAACGAATACGTCTTGCAACACAAATCGGCTCAAACCTAACAGGAGTCCTGTATGTACTTGATGAGCCAACAATTGGATTGCACCAGAGAGACAATCAACGTCTGATAAAGACGCTGACAAAGCTTCGTGATCTGGGAAACACTGTAATTGTTGTAGAGCATGATGAGGAAATTATTCGAAATTCTGACTGGATTGTTGATTTAGGGCCAGGTGCCGGAGTACATGGAGGAAATATAGCATTTGAAGGAACTATAAACCAAATCCTAAATGGCCACAAATCAATAACAGGTGATTATCTAAAAGACAAATCACTCATAAAGCTTGAAAATAAAAAACGAGTGCAAAAAGGAAAACTAGTTGTAAGAGGCGCATCTGAAAATAATCTCAAAAACATTGATGTCGAGTTTCCATTGGGGCTTTTTATCACAATTACTGGAGTTTCTGGCTCTGGCAAGTCAACTTTGATAAATGAAATCCTGCTAAAGGCACTCTCGGCTCACTTTTACAAGTCAAATGAGCGCCCAGGAAAGCATGGCAAAATTGATGGCATTGAAAACATCGACAAGGTCATAGCCATAGACCAATCCCCTATTGGAAGGACCCCACGCTCAAATCCTGCTACCTATATTGGCGCATTTACGCCCATTCGTGAACTATATGCAAATACGGAAACCTCAAAGGAGCGAGGATATGCGCCAGGCCAGTTTTCATTTAACGTGCAAGATGGTCGCTGTTTTGCATGTGAAGGCGATGGTGTAAAAAAAATCGAAATGCAGTTTCTATCAGATGTTTATGTCAGATGTGATGAATGCAAGGGAAAAAGGTACAACTCTGAAACATTGTCTGTTTTGTACAAGGGAAAGAACATTTCAGATATTCTTGATATGACAGTTTATGAGGCACTACAGTTTTTTGAAAACATCCCTGCAATAAAACGAAAGCTTCAAACAGTTTTTGATGTTGGTTTAGGATACATCAAGCTTGGACAGTCATCAACCACACTGTCTGGCGGCGAAGCTCAACGTGTAAAGCTTGCGTCAGAGTTGTCTAAGAGAGGAACTGGACAAACATTGTATATATTAGATGAGCCAACAACAGGACTTCACTTTGCAGATGTTCAAAAACTACTTGATGTGTTAAACAGGTTGGTAAACTTGGGAAATACTGTAATTGTAATTGAGCACAACTTGGATGTGATAAAAAACTCTGACTGGGTTATTGACTTGGGGCCAGAAGGAGGGGACAAGGGAGGACAAGTCGTTTCCACTGGAACTCCACAGCAGGTTGCAAATAATCCAAAAAGCTACACAGGACAGCACCTCAGAAATTTTATGAAAAGATGACTTTCGATATTTTAACGCTAAACATACCGAGTCATCCAGGAATTTATTTGATGAAAGACAAAGCTGGAAAGATAATCTATATTGGCAAAGCAAAAAATCTCAAAAATCGTGTAAGATCATATTTTTTAAAAAATCAAAACTACAAGACACAAAAACTTGTTGAAAATATAGACGCTATAGAATTTGTTTTAACAGATAACGAACGAGAAGCATTTTTGCTTGAAGCAAACATGATAAAGCGATACAGGCCGATTTTTAATATAGAATTAAAGGATCAGCAGCGATACACCTACCTTAGAATTACAGATGAAAAGTATCCGCGACTTTTAGTTGCACGCCGTACAAGAACTGGCAAGTTTTTAGGCTCAGGAAAGATATTTGGGCCGTTTACACAAGGCAGCTCAAAATTACTCACAATTGGGTCTCTGAGAAAGGCCTTCAAGATACGAATATGCAAAACACTTCCAAAAAAGGCCTGCCTTGAATACCATCTTGGAAACTGTGAGGCCCCATGTGAGTTCAAAGAGGCGCAAGACAGGTATTCTCACCATGTTTCTGATTTAGAATTAATTCTAAAGGGCAAGCAAAAAATGAAAGATTTTGTTGAAAAGCTAAAACAAGAGATGAGGCAAGCCTCTGATGCACTGCAGTTTGAGTATGCAAGAGAGATAAGAGACACCTTGCAAAGACTTGGCAACCTCCAAACAAGACAAAAAATGGAACTTGTTCAAAACTCTGATGAAGAATTCTTTGGAATGAAGATACAAGACCAGGTTGCTCAGATCATGACGTTTAGAAAAACAAATGGCGTGATTAGAGATAGTGACAAGTTTTCCTTTGATCTAGTTGGCGATAATTCATTTTCTAATTTTTTGTTCCAGTATTATACAACACATAAAATTCCAAAAACAATTGTTGCAAGCCAGATTCCAGAAAGAAAGGATCTTTTAGAATCAATTCTGTCTGAGAATGCGGGATTTTCAGTAGAGATAGTTGTGCCAAAAAAAGGCAGGCGAAAAGAGATGATCGATTTGATCATAAAAAACCTTGATTTGGCCGAAACAATCGGAGCAGAACCTAGTTTGATCGAATTAAAAGAGCAGCTTGGTTTATCAGAAATTCCAAAAGTAATAGAGTGTTTTGACATATCAAATCATGGTGAAACATTTGCAGTTGGTGCGATGTCAAGATTTGTAGGTGGTAGACCAGACAAATCAGGATACAGGAGATTCAAGATAAAAACAGTAAAGGGAAGAGATGATTTTGCAATGATTGGCGAGATAATAAAGCGCAGATATCATAGATTATCAAAAGAAAAAGAGCGTCTCCCAGATTTGGTTGTAATAGATGGGGGAAAAGGCCAGCTCAATTCTGCGTTAAAATCACTTCAAACTGTCAGAGTTGCCATTCCCTGTATTTCACTGGCAAAAGAAAATGAGGAAATATACGTTCCAAAACGAAAAGAACCGATTGTAATTTCAAGAGGCAGTTCTGCCCTAAAGGTTCTTCAACATGCAAGAGATGAAGCGCATAGATTTGGGATTATCTATAACAGAAACCTTCAGGTTATTTCTTAGGATGATTCTGAAAGATTTTTTCGTTGGTTTTGACCTTTACGTCGCTGCTCCATACATGATTTGAGTTCTTCTTTGTTATGATTTTTAATTGATTTTCCACACATTGCACAGGTTGGATCAGAAACTATTGGTTTTCTTTTAAATGGCATTAACCATCAAATAAAATCATCAAGTGATTCTTCGCGCAATGGTTGTGCGTCTATTCCAATTGATTTAAGATGAGCTGCAAACTCGTCTACAAACCCATGAATTGTATAGACTTTGTTAGCACCACATTGCTTTACTAGCTTGACAAGCTCATCAAAGTCGCAGTGATCACTGAGGGGTATTGAGTAATCAGCCCTTCTTCCAAAGGAGAATCGTGGTGATTGTGCCCAGCCGCTAAACCCAATAGTGGCTGCACCATACTTTGATTTCATGTGTTTGATAAAGTAACTTTTCTCTGACATAAATGGCGCAATCATAACCCATGGCTTTTTTTCAAGTAGACCATTTTTTTCAGCTTCTGTGTGACCAATGCAATCTTTGAGATTTATTCCCAAGATTCGATGCAAGTCATTCATTTCCTTTACAGAATCATGATAGTACAGTGGCTCCCAGTGACCAAATAGTTGTGATATGGTCTGAGCTTTTCCAAGTTGATAGCCAAGCAAAATTACTGGAATTCCACGAGAATAATGATCAGAGATTATCTGATTTACAGTTTTTTTGATCTCATCAAGTTTTGGAAAAATAAATTCTGGTATTCCAAATGTGCATTCTGTTATCAATGTCTTGCATTTTGGAATCTTTGCACCATAAAGAAATCCTCTACTTCTTGTGCAAATATCTCCTGTGTAAAAAATATCATCAAATAATAATCCACGGGAGCCAAAAATATGTCCACTATCTAAGAGTGAAAAATTCTCCAAAGTATGGCTGGAGTCCATCTTACAGCCACGCAGATTTGCAATCTTGCTTGTCTCAATTGAGGCCAAAGTAGGCACGCCGTTTTGAATTGGAAGGTGATCAGAGTGAGCGTGTGAGACAAAGTTTACGCATCCTTCAAGTGGAATTTTTGGGTCTAAAAGTACGGTAGTGCTATTTGTTTTGCATACGATGCCGTTTTTTGTCATCCTTATTTTATTTGTCAACCACGAAAACAAACGTGAGATTTGATATAAATTGCAGCTTTAGTCTAGTTTTGACTACTTGCTAAATCTTGCAATTTTGATTTCTGGGCGTGGTAGCAACATGGAGGCCATTCTCAATGCGATCAAGAAAAAAAGGATTCCTGTAAATCCTGCAGTTGTCATATCAAACAAGCCTGATGCAAAAGGCCTTGAGATAGCAAAAAAGCTTGGAGTAAAAACAGAAGTTGTTGAAAGCCAAGGTTTTACCGGCGATCGATGGGAGTATGATAAAAAAATAATCGCCGTTTTAGAAAAATACAGCGTAACTCCTCAAAATGGTCTTGTCTGCCTTGCAGGATTTATGAGAATTATCAGTCCAGAGTTTATTAGAAAATACAAGAATCGAATCATGAACATACATCCAGCGCTATTGCCATCATATCCAGGCCTGCATGCGCAAAGACAGGCCCTAGAAGGCGGAGCAAAGTATTCTGGCTGTACAGTTCACTTTGCAGATGAGAAAGTAGACCATGGCCCAATAATTTTACAATCAGTAGTAGAAGTAAAAGACGATGACACAGAAGAAACTCTTTCGGAGAGAATTTTAGATCAAGAACACAAAATTTATCCAGAGTCTGTAAGGCTTTTTTCGCTTGGCAAGATCAAAGTTGTTGGAAAAAGAACAGAAATAGGCTAAGAGTCAGGTCCGCCAAAAAAGTAAATCACTACAAGCTCTTTTGTGTTTCCAAAGAAAAAGTGTTCTATATTTTTTGGAACAAAAAATGTTTTGCCTTCTTCGACTTGATAGTCTTTTTTATCTATCTTTAGATATCCGTTGCCACGAATTACATAGTATAGCTCATCTGAGTCATGAGGTGCTTGTGTATCCTTTTCTCCTGGTTGCAGTACCAAGACTCCAGCTGCAAGCGTGTCTTTATTGATAAATGTATGAAAGTAATTGCTACTTTTTTGAAGCTCGTCTATGTATTTTCTAGTATCAAATTCAAATTTCATCAAACTGCATGAGTCCTAACCCATTTTAAAATTTGATAGATTCCAAGGATTAAATAGCAAAAATATTGAACAAACGTGTTGACAGGAACAAAAATTGATGGTCTTGAAGTGGCAAAAGCTGTAAAGGAGCGTGTAAAAAAGGCAGCAGGGGAGCTAAAAGCTCAGGGAATTAATCCTTGTCTTGCAACTGTACTTGTTGGCGACAACCAAGCATCTGCCACATATGTTAAAAACAAGCAAAAGGCTTGCGCAGAAGTTGGAATCCTAACAAAAGACCATCACCCATCTGTTTTGGTTTCGCAAAAAGAGCTTAGTGATTTAATTGATTCATTAAACAATGACGGCTCAGTTCATGGAATATTGGTGCAGCTTCCGTTGCCAGATCAGATAAACGAGTTTGAGATAATATCTAGAATTTCTCCAATAAAAGACGTTGATGGCCTAACACCATACAATGCAGGGCTTTTGGCCATGGGAAAGGCTGCACTAAAGGCATGCACTCCATCTGGCATAATGGAACTGCTTGATTATTACAAAATTGATCTTGCTGGAAAAAGTATTGTCATGATAAATCGAAGCAACTTGATTGGAAAGCCACTATATCATTTACTCTTAGAAAAAAATGCAACAGTTACTACATGCCATTCAAAGACAAAAAATCTTGCCGAGTTTACAAAATCTGCAGATATTGTAATTACAGCAGTTGGCGATAGAACGAAATTTATGCTAAAGCAAGACATGATAAAAGATGGCGCAGTAGTAATCGATGTTGCAATAACAAGACATGATGGAAAACTTGCAGGAGATTGTGATTATGACGAGATAATAAAAAAGGCATCGTTTGCAACGCCTGTTCCTGGAGGGGTTGGACCAATGACTGTTGCAATGCTATTAAAAAATACTATAACTGCTACGTCTTTGAGTAAAGGACTTGCAAGCTAACAAAGAAAAGGCAAACCTTAGAAGGTTTTTGCTTGACAACAGAGATGCTATATCATTTGATCTTATAAAAATAGCAAGCAAGCAAATTCACAAAAATCTAAAAAAACTAAGGGTTTTCAATGAAACAGGAAGCGTTGCAAGCTATTATCCAATCGGAAGCGAGGTAAAAACTCAGGAAATAATGCAGGAAATACTTTCTGATGGAAAGACTTTGTCATTGCCAAAGGTAAAAGGAGAAGACTTGGAATTTCGAAAAGTAACAGACTTTGGGAACTTGGAAAAAGCTGGCTTTGGCATAATGGAACCTAAAGAGCGGTGTAGCATTGTTGAAGACATTGATGTGATCCTTGTTCCAACCGTTGCAATAACGCGAAATGGGGTTCGCTTGGGTTATGGTTATGGCTATTATGACAGATTTTTAAAAAAAACTAAAGCAAAAACGATTGCACTCACATATGCAAAGCAGATTGTAAGGCATATTCCTTTCTCCGATGACGATGTAAAAGTAGATTGGATTGTTACAGAAAGTGAATGTATTGATGCATCAAAGGCAGGCTAGGCCTTTTTTTCCAATGTCTTTTCTGTAATACTTGTTTGGCCAGCTGATCTTTTCAGTAGCAGAATAAGCATTTGATATTGCGCTTGCCAGAGTGTCACCAAGCGCAGTAACACCAAGCACTCTACCACCGTTTGTTAGAGTTTTGCTTCCAACCTTTTTTGTACCTGCGTGAAAAACATGTGTGTCTTTTTGTGATAACTCTAGCCCTGTGATCTCTTCTCCTTTAGGATATTCCTCTGGATATCCTTTTGATGCCATTACAACACATACAGAACTTTGCTTTTTCCATGATGGTTGTGGCAAAGAAGACAGTGTCCCATCCATGCTTGCAACAAGATAATCGTACAAATCAAAATTCATTCTCATAGTTATTGGCTGGCATTCAGGATCACCCATTCTTACATTAAATTCTAAAACGTATGGTTCGTCATCTTTTATCATAATTCCTGCATACAAGAATCCGCAGAAAAGAATTTCTTCTTTTCTCATGCCAGAAATTGTCTTTTCAATGATATTTTTTTGAATTTTTTCTGCTAGTTTGTCATTTATTACTGGTGTTGGCGAGTATGCACCCATTCCTCCAGTGTTTGGGCCTTTATCGCCATCATAGATACATTTGTGATCTTGACTTGTTGCCATAGGTATTGCTATGTTTCCATCAGATAGTGCGATATAGGAGGCTTCAATGCCATCAATTCGTTCTTCAAGTATGATTTTGTTTCCTGCATCACCAAATGTTTTTTTTACAAGTATCGTCTCAATTGCCAAAACTGCCTCCTCTTGACTATTGCAAACAATTACTCCTTTGCCTGCTGCAAGGCCATCTGCCTTTACAACCAGATTGTGCGTTGAAGACTCGACATATTCAATGGCTTTTTTTGGATCATCAAATACCTCAAATGATGCTGTAGGTATGCCATATCTTTTCATAAAGTTTTTTGCCCAGATTTTGCTTGACTCAAGTTGTGCGGCTGCTTTTGTGTGGCCAAAAATCTTTAGGTTTTTCTTATTGAACGCATCTACTATTCCCATCGCAAGTGGTGTTTCAGGACCAACTACTGTAAAACAGTCATTTTTTGATGCAAAATTAGCCAGCTCATCTATTTTGTCTGCGGCTATAGGAATGTTATTTTCTGTTCCACCATTTCCAGGTGCGTAATAGACTTTGTCTACTTTTGGGCTTTGTGATAGCTTCCATCCAAGTGCGTGTTCTCGTCCACCTGAACCTACCACTAAAACATTTACCAACATCACATCTTTTAGAGTCTAATATATAATCCAAGTTTGAAAACTGTAAGTGATTTTATGAAAATGGAGCTAGCAAAAGAGTTTGAGCCAAAAAAAATAGAAGATAACGTAAAATCATATCTTGCCAACATTCCAATACAGAAATTAATTTTTGATTC
>Ga0213870_1000286_pt1 | contig 26192 bp, 21 predicted proteins | sample WICALVC2017_Meta_FD_160119 | JGI IMG/M metagenome (GOLD analysis project Ga0213870, IMG submission 160119) | Freshwater microbial communities from subterranean cave lake in Wind Cave National Park, South Dakota, United States - WICALVC2017 | ecosystem: Environmental > Aquatic > Deep subsurface >... | reverse complement strand
TTAACAAACTAGAACTTTATAGTTCAAATGGTGATGGCGTTCTTTCTATACTCCAGTCAGGTACAAGGATGTATATTGATCGATTTCCGGTTGCAGGTTGGAATATTGCAAATACATCAACCAACCAGACAAACACTAGCGGAGTTGAAGGGTTTGGCTGTCATCAGTAATCATGAAAAATTCATTGCAAAATCTTTTGTATAATAAAAAATTTCTGGTGATCATCGTTGTTTTTATAGTGATTGTCTTTTTTGCGTTAGCTCTATTGTCTTCTTCAAAGACTAAAGATGATAAGCTTGCTCGTAGCGATGTTTCAACCCAGGTGGTTGTTTCACCTTCTGCTGAAATATCAGCCGAACTTCAAATAGCAATAGACGAAGCAAAAAATTCGGCGACTGAATTCGATGATTGGCAAACAAGTCTCAAAACCGATTATCCATGGCTTAGAAGACTACCTTTAGCTGGAGAGAAATTTTTTGTATATTTTGACCTGAATAGAGGAAAGTTCATAGGGTTTCTATATCTTGCTCCTGGCGATAATATCACAGACATCAAAGTAGAAATTATAAAACAACTTAAAGACGATAAGCAAATTCCTGTAGAAAATTACAATTTCGAATGGACAATTTCTTCTCAATAACGTTTTAGAGTAATTATATTATTCGAGTAATTAAAGTCTTCCATATTTAATATTTGGAGCCTCAAGTCAATGAGATATAAAAATATCATTTGCAGAAATTACTCATTACTTTCCAGCTAATTCTGACTTGCATTGATTTGATACTTTGTTAGAATAAATTTAGCGTGGAAAAAAAGCTATCAATAATAATTTTACTTTTAGGATTACTGTTCACTTTCGCCGCAATTAAAGTTACTGCAGTTCGGGCAGCTTCCGTTACTCAACTTCTTACAAGACCATGGAGCATCAAAGCCAGATCAGGATCAATTGAACGATACCAACTCATTGACTCAAATGCTCTGAAGGGAAATAATACAATTCGTTTAACTTATAACCTAAAAGGATCGTGCCTGGATGACGGGGATGCATCCGCAATTATTTTCGACCAACCCATCAATAGAACATGGCGTTATATTTCATTATTTAGATACGGCAAAAAATGCTACAATGGATTCCAAACCATAGATATTCCTCTATCCGATTTTAAAGGTCTTGACCCATCCAAGCCCGTAGGCACTTTTCATACTCGCATTTGGGGTAGACGACCTTATGATATTGAAATAAATAGTGCAATTCTTGTGAATATTCCGGCTTACTCAATTGGTCTGCAAACAACATTTGGAAATATTCTAAATAGCCCTACACCAAGCCAGATACCTACACCTATTCCATCTAAAACTCCTACTCCATCGCCTACTCTCACAATATCCCCATCTATATTTGTCCAAATTAATATACAAATACCTACGAATACTCCTGTCCCAACAAATACTTTGGTACCCACGATTCCGCCTACAACTACTCCTCCACCAACAATAGCCCCCCAACCCTCAGCTACGCCTGTGCCTACTCCTTCAACTAGAGCTTCATGGAGTATTCAAAGCGTTTCGAGTATGAAAGAAACCAAAGATAGGGTTTGTTATCAGCGCTCAGGGGATTTTATAGCTAATTGGCTCAATAAAGCAGTCGAAATAGGAGCGAACTATATTTCTATCGAAACGCCCTATGAAAATCCATTATGTGGAGATAGTTTAGAATATACTCGTATTTGGGTCAGCAAAACAAGAGATAGAGGGCTAAAGGTATGGCATCGACATATGCCTCTTGCTTTCGAAGGTATATATAATTCAAGCAAGAATTCAGAAATAGATTATCTTAAATTAATTGCCAATTATATTATAAATAACGCCTCTCTATTTGCCGAAGGTGACATCTTTACGCCTATTCCTGAACCTCAAAATGGAGGTATTGCTGGGGTGACTTATTGTGCACAAGGTGTCTGTATTTTTAGAAATGCATTTGAGTTTAATCTCTGGCTCAGAAATGCCATTGATATCTCAGAGAGGGCTTTCAATTCAATTGGCCTTGGAGGTAAGATAAAAATTGGTTATTATGGGTTTGATGGTTTTGTGGCTTGGGGTCATAATAATCCAGATTGGGATGGTATACTTGAAGATGAAACTGTCTCTAAAATGGGCAATATAACCATAGATCATTATCCAGAAATCGTTGGTACAAACATGGCTCAAGATTTGGATGAACTTGAGGCTAGATACCCTAATATTCCTATCATCATAGGTGAATGGGGCACCATAACGGGCGGTGACACCGAACAACAAGTCAGAAATAGTATGCAGGCTGCCCGCCGTCCAAGCGTAGTTGGCTTCAACTATTGGCACTTCGGAGTCGGAGGTAATGAGGAGTTAATTTCAGAAGACTTTTCCATCAAAAAACAATTTGATGAAGTCCAAGGATTTTTTAAACAGTTATGAAAAAACGGGCTTATTTTATTTTAGGAGTCCTAATAGCCTTTGGAATGTTGATATACGGCGCTAATCTCTATACATATGAAAAATCAAAATACAGCCGTATTAGGGGCACTACAAGCGTCCAATTACTGCCAAGCAGTTGGCATTTAGTAGGTAACAAAAGCATATCTGATGCTAGTGTGACCCTAGAACCCAACGTATTAATTAACAATAATACCCTTAAAATTACATTTGATCTTCATGGCCTTTGTGCTCGACCAGGGCCAGCATCCTCTGTGGATCTTGTTTCAGGTAAAAAAATATTTTCCATTTCCATATCCGACTATGCAGAAAATTGTAAAAATGGCGAGCAATCAATCGATACCCCATTGTCTCATTTTATAGGGTATGATAGTAAAATAATAATTGATTCAATCAATATTTCTTTTTGGGATCCGACCATTTACAGCGTTGATATTAGTAGTATCATCGCTTATAATGCTGGAAGTTCTGTACTGGGGATATCAACTGACCCGAAAATTAAAAATCTCAAGAAAACTTTTCCCCAAATTACTCCACTAAGGCCTTCTCCTTACGCGGCAGAAAGTCTTCCGGAGTAAAGGTTAAAAAATATAAAAAATTTCTGAATAAAGTTTATAAAGTGCAATAACTTTTTCGTTATAAAGGTTATTGTTCTAGTTTTTGTATAGTTTAGATTGTTATGTAGCCCCAAATCTCATTTATCAGTCGAAGACAAGGAGTGCTAATTGACTCAATTAAGTAATCTCTCTCACGTTATGTGACTTTCCTTCTCTAAATCCTGCTTCCGTAATTCTCATAAAGCGGGCATTTTGGTGTAAATCATCAATACTTGTAGCGTTACAATAGCTCATACCCGATCGCAATGCCCCAATCAATTGATAAATCACATCAGATACCTTTCCTTTGTAAGATATCATTGATTCAATGCCTTCAGGAACCACTGTATTGAGTCTTTCTATGTCAGTTATCTCGTTATTTGTCATTTTTCTATCGGCTACTGCCAAAAAAGATGCTGATCCCCTATGAACTTTGTACTTCATACCTCCTCGCATTATAATTCCACCCGGCGACTCGTCAGTACCTGCAAACCATCCGGCTAACATACATGCATGAGCACCAGCAGCCAAAGCTTTGGTTATATCGCCAGGGAAATTTGTACCCCCATCGGCAATTACAGGGATTTTGTATTTTCTCGCTGCTTTACTACACTCAAGGACTGCCGTTAACTGTGGAACTCCAACACCTGCTACAATTCTAGTTGTGCATAATCCTCCTGGACCAATACCTACCTTAACAGCGTCAACCCCAAGTTTGATTAAGTCCACAGTTGCCTCAGCAGTGGCTACGTTACCACCTATAAGATCTGTATCTTTAAACATTTTTCTGGCTTTTTTTACAGCTACCAGCGACACTTCATTATGCCCATGAGCCACATCAATAACCAACACATCTACTCCAGCCTCGACAAGCTCTTTTGCCCTTTCTAGAAAATCTCCCACTGCCCCAATAGCTGCCCCAACCCTTAACCTACCGTACGAGTCTTTAGTAGAATTGGGAAATCGAGTAACATGTTCCAAGCTTCTGGAAGTAATAAGTCCTTTTAATCTTCTGTCTGTGTCTATAATCGGTAATTTCTCTATTTTGTTTTTTTTTATTAGTTTCGTTGCTTGCTTCATATCTACTGAAGTCGAAGCGTAAACCATTTTCGAGAAAGGTGTCATTAGTTTGACTACAGCAGTTGTGTCATCTTCCACAAAAAGCATATCTCTTCTGGTTATTATTCCCACCACTTTATCGTTTCCATCCACTATGATAAAACTTTCTACTTTATTTTTGTTTGCTTCCTTTCGTGCCTGTCGCAAGGTTGCTGAAGTATTTAGTGTAAATGGTCTATAAGTTATAAATCCTTCGTGACGCTTAACTTTTTTTACCTCGGCTACCTGCCGCTCAATAGTCATAAAACGATGAATTATACCTATACCTCCGTTGTGAGCGAGAGATATAGCCATTTCGCTTTCAGTTACAGTATCCATATTAGCGCTTATAAAAGGTACATGTAGTGTTATATTTGGAGTTAACTTAGTTACTGTTGAAGTATCTGCCCTATGAATTACACGTGACCGGCGCGGCACCAGAAGGACATCATCGTAAGTTAAGCCTAAATCTAATGAGTTTTTGGGCATGGATACTAATGTACAATCAAAGCCTGTCTGTCTGCGCCTACTGATATAATTTTAATAGGCACATTCAATTGGGCTTCTATAAATTGTATATATTTTTTGCAATATTTAGGCAAATCTTTGAATTTTCGCACACTTGAGATATCTTTTTGCCATCCAGGCAAGGTTACATAGCTTGGTCGGCAAACTTCTAATTCCCTAATCTGAGGAGGAAAATAATCGTATTTCTTGCTTCCTTTGTGATAATAATTTGCGATCTTTACCTGCCTAAAAGATGATAGCACATCCAATTTAGTTAAAGCAACATAAGTACAATTGTTTAGCCTCATTGCTGTCCGAAGCATTGGTAAATCAAGCCAACCACAACGCCGCATTCTACCTGATGTTGTTCCAACTTCGTTACCTTTGTTTTGCATGATTTGTCCCGCAGAATTAACCTGTTCTGTCGGAAAATGACCGTTGCCAACGCGGGTGGTATAGGCTTTTACGACTCCAATCACATTCACTGGCACGGGACCGATCCCAATTCCAGTAAAAGCGGCTCCTGCTATACAGTGCGGAGCAACAGTATATGGATAACTTCCAAAGGCTGGGTCCAAAAAAGTGCCATGTGCTCCTTCAAAGATCATTTGCTTATTTTTTAAGTTTAAAGCAACAAGAGCTGACACATCTGAGGCAAAAGGTTTAAGCTGTTTTCCAAATTTTGAGTACACTCCGTAAATTTCATGCTCTGTAATAACCACCCTTTGTCCATAAACCCTTTCAAGTATCTTTTTCTTGAGAGTAAAAAATATATTCAATTTCTTTTTTAAAGTAATCGGATTAATAAGATCCTCCAGTCTAATCCCAGTCCGATTATTTTTATCCTCATAGCAGTAACCAATCCCCAGCTTCAAGCTTCCAGTGGCTGATTTTCCCTTCCATGCCTCCGTTGCTGCATCCAGAAGCTTATGATACGGCATTACAATATGAGTTCGATAATCAATGGATAGATCAATAATAAATCCAGCTTGTTTTAAGAGTTTAACCTCAGAAAGCAAAACTTCGGGACTAACTACGGCCCCCTGAGCAATGGCAACCTTTTTTCTTTGAATAACACCTGAGGGTATGTTATGGAATTTATAAGATTTACCGTTAACAACTACCGTATGACCCGCATTATCTCCCCCATTAAATCGAATTACATAATCTGCTCGATGGGCAAGGTAATCAACAATTTTACCTTTGCCTTCATCTCCCCACTGCATACCCACCACGATTATCGGTCTTTTCATATTACTTAATCGTCTCTAAGAGCAATATTTGTAATCTCTTTCTCTAGTCCTAAATATTGACTTAACGAAGAAATCTTAAGTTTTATCTTATCTTCTGGCTTTAAGGGTAGGCTATCGATCAATCGACTTAGGGAATCTTTTGTCAACACTTTCCCTCTTGTCTTATCTTTTAGCAGTTCGTATGCATACTTATATCCTTTTGCGCGAAGAAATGTTTGGATACCTTCTGCAAAAACTTCCCAGTGAGAATTAAGATCCTCTTTCATTTTTATAGGATTTGGATCAATTCTATCTAAACCAGCCAAAATGCTATCCCAGGCTAAAACTGTAAACCCAAAAGCCAAACCAAAATCTCTCTTAATTGTGCTATCAGATAAGTCACGCTGGAGACGAGATACAGATAGTTTTCTTACAAAAAACTCAAAAAGAGAGTTAGCAAGTTGCAGATTACCCTCGGCATTTTCGAAAGTAATTGGATTAATCTTCTGAGACATAGTAGAAGAGCCAACTTCCTTGGTTTTTTTCTTCTGCAGAAAATACTCAAAACTTATATACCACCAGATATCTTGAACAAAGTTAAGTAAGATGTAGTTAATTCTTTTTAGGCTATCAAACAATCTTAGCCAGGAATCGTAAGAAATAATCTGGGTGGTAACTAAGTTTGGAACTAAACCAATAGATTTTATAAACTTTTTACTTAAAGTAAGCCAATCATATTCAGGAAAGACAAATGCATGAGCATTGAAATTTCCTATTGCCCCCGTTAACTTAGCTTCAATTGTTGTAGATTTTAATATTTTTCGTTCAGATACTAATCGCCGATAAAACACAGCTATTTCTTTACCCATACTGGTTGGAAGTGCTGGCTGCCCATGCGTTCTGCCCAACATCGGCATATTTCTACAATTTAAAATTAAGTTTTTTAACTTAGAAAGAAGATTATCAAATAAGGGAATAAGTTCTGTTTGTCTAAACTCAGAAAGTATAAGTCCGTAAGCTGGGATATTGATATCGTATGAGGTGAGTCCGATATGAATAAACGGGATAATATCCCTAAGCGAACTATTCTTTAGTTTCCCCTGCAAGTAATATTCTACAGCTTTAACATCGTGATTAATTTCCTCTTCTATTTTTTTTACATCCAGTGCTGCAGATGTTGAAAAATTTAACCACAAACTCTCCAGATATTTCTTTTCTTTGCTACTAAATTTTCTGACAATCTTTGTATTTTCGGAAAGAAAGAGAAGATATTTGATTTCAACTCGTAAACGATTTTTTATAAGGGCAAACTCTGAAAAGTAATTTGAAACACTTGCAACTTTATCTCTATTCCTACCATCCAGAAGTGAAATTGCGTGTAGTTTTGTAATTTCTGAGTTATTTTTCATATATATCAATCCTATCTAATAATTTATATATTTATAATTCTTCCTTACCTCTTTGAAGCTTTGAGTCTTTGATTCTTTGTGTCTTTGCACCTTTGTGTCTTTGGATTTACGTAACAATACTTAATAGTTTTTTTCCTCTTACTGCTTCCTTTATCTCCATCGCTATTCTTCTTCCCATGCTAATTGATTTGCCGAATAAATATTCACTATAAGGGGTGGCAGTTATTCCGGGAGAACCTGGCATTCTGGGAGATACATCAAATACAACAATATCTTTTTTTGGCGGACCAGCAATTATTACAGATTGTAAAGCAAATGGACCAATAATTCCTGGCGGATATAGTTTCTTACAAGTTGAAACAAACCTTTCTCCTATTTCATAAATATTCTCCAACAATGACTCTAAAATAGTCACACCAATATGACCTGATTCCTCGTATTTCAATGGAGTCATCTTTAAAACTTTTTGTTGATATTGGGCTGGGATCTTAACAATACCTTCATAATTTGTCTGCCGTCGAGTATCAGTACCTATAAGTTCTAATCTCTTATGAAGCAATGAATAAAAAAAGTTGAAATTGACTTGTACACCTACTACATACTCCTCTATGACCGAGTTTTCGAGCTGACCTTCACTTATAGTTCCTGCTTTTAACTTTTTAGCTACCTGAGATTTATAATTTTTATAATTGTCAACCAGAAAGAAAGCCCTTTCGAATCCTCGCTCTTTCTCAAGTACCTTAACAATAGATAACCTATCAATATCTTGAGGATTTTTAAATAGAACAGGGATTCTAATATTTGCTTTTGCAAGTAGATCGTGTTGATTGGGTCTCATATTTCTTTCCTCAATCTTCAATAAATAACGATTCCCAAACATTGGAACAGCGAAATTATCTTCAATATGCTTGTAATCAAAATCTAAATAAACTTCAAACGAACGATGGGGAATAAAAATTGAATTTCTGGAAATCAGTTTCTTCTGAACTGTCGTGGTGAGTAACTCTTTGAATGAATCAAGCACTATGCACTCATCTACGCAACCAACGGGTCCAACTGATTTTAAATATGCTGAGTACGTTTTTTCCCTGCCTTTTTGCGCAATTACCAACGTCTTGAACCCTTCATCTTTTGCACCACGACAAACATCTAGTGCACTATGACTTCCGAGAACGCTAATGGTTAATTGCTTGTCGTTATATTTTTCTAAAATCGAATCAATTTTTCTCATTGTGTCTCCCATTCTTTGAAGCTTTGTGTCTTTGGATTTAATCAAGAATTGTATCTAGCTTACCTTTATTTATTGCTAATCTTATCTCTCTGGCTATTCTTCTTCCCGTACTTATCGATTCGTTGTATAAAAGATCTGTATATGGCGATCCGTTAATAAATAAATTAGTACCCGCAACAATCCGGCATGATATCTCAATACAGTAAAACTTCTGATCTGGAGTGACAATAGTTTCCAGACAAAATGGTCCATATAATCCCCTCGGTGAGGCAAGTTGCAGTGAAGCTTCCACAACTCGCCTTCCCATTTCATAAATAAGTGGTAGATATGACTCTCTAATTACCAATGGGATATTACCAATTATAGTAAATGTGGGTTCAATAAATGACGAATCTTGATTAAATGCTGGAATTCTTCCGATACCATCAACACTCGATTCATATCGTTTATCAATACCCATAAGTTCTAATCTTTTCTCGAGAGGTGAATAAAAATATTGTAGATAGACTGGCACTCCTACAATGTACTCTTGCATATAAATGCTATTTATATTATTTCCAGTTTTTTTCAATTTAGAGGAAAGATCCCGTTTATTTTTAGCAAAAAGATAACCTTGTCCACCTTTTGCCCCATGGAGCTTCATAATTACAGGTCTATCTACTTCTTCAACTTTTGTAAAAGTCTTAGGTAAAAGTAATTTTGCTTTTGAAAGCCAGGAAAATTGTTTATTACGGTCAGCTTCGATTTCTAAAATTTTTTTATTGCCAAAATATGGAAGTTTTACTTTTTCGTCAGCGCCTTTGCCTAAGTAAGCTACAAACGAACCGTGAGGAACCACAATAATTTTTCTTTTTCTTAGAATTCCAGAGAACTCTAAAAATTCGCGATAGTAATTTAGTCCGATGAATTCGTCTATGAAGGGAAATTGCTTGTAAAATGCGCTTCTTTCTTTAATTCCTATTGCAAGAGTTCTAAATCCTTCATCTTTTGCTCCCTTGAGAATCTGCAGACACGAATGCGAAGCCAAAGTAGCAATAGTGTATATCATCATTTAATATCGCGATAAGGGGAATAGATAGATTATCGACCTTATGCTACCATAGGTGTCAGTTAAAGACAATTGATATTGTGGATATTAAAATGAAGAATTTTATTGAAGCAGTTAACCACTTACAAGCAATTTGTTTTGAAGTATATTTGAGAGTTGCAAGCTCTCTAACTGCTGGAACTAGTGAAAAGGAAGTAGAGCAGAAAGTTATCAAAAATCTTTCCCAGTTCGGAATAAAAAAGTTTTGGTACGACATTGGCGTCATGGTTCTTATTGGCGAAAAAAGGTTTAACGATATGTACCGTAAAGATTATAAACTCAAAAGTCCTTCTGATTCAGTACTTCTTACACCTGGAGATACCATTTTTATAGATATGCACCCAATGGATTCTGGAGCTAATTGGGGAGATTATAATTCTATGGCGGTTTTTAAGCCGCGTAAAGAAGATAATGAAAAAGTTTCATTTCTGAAACTTATATATGAGATTCACAGAGAGGGTATTGCAAATTTAAACTCTCAAATGACCGGGACAGATGTTTACGCTTGGTATAAAAATAGATATCAGAAAGAAGGAATAAAATTTGCTGATACTCGCAGAAACATCGGTCACACTATGCATCAAGGCGCGAAGAAATATCCAGGTGGAGAAGATAAAAGAATTTTCCTAAGGTCCGATAACAAAACTTCAATTGCTGGGAGTATCTTGGCAATTGAACCCGATGGTTACAAAATGAATCAAGAAGGTAATACAAAACTGTTTGGCAGGTTTGAAGATTGTGTTTATATTCCGCTTTCAGGTAAACCTATTATCTTAGGTAGAAAAGAAACTGTTCCGTTAGTATTTAAGTTTATCTAATGTTGTAGGTCTCAGATTTATAAACTAAATTTTTTGGCTTAATAACAACTTGTCGCTTACCTTCTTCTACATATCCAGCATTAACACTGCTAAACTCATTCTTTTTAATTATCTGTTGTGCTTTTTCTACATCTTTTTGGGCTAAAAAGATAGCGTAATCCATGCCCATATTGTAGGTTTGATACATTTCGTAGTCAGAAAGATTGGCATTTTTTTGAATAAATCGAAACACTTCCAAAGGTTCATAAATTTGTTCTATAATGTAGGAAAATTCCTGTCTCGCACGCATAATTTTCCGAAGTCCATGCCCGGTAATATTGACTATATAATGTATATCAATATTATTATTTAACAAGTCTTGGGTTAGTGTGGCATAGATATTGGATTTTCTTAGTATTTCTTCACCGTACATTTTTCCGCTAGAAAGTTTTGTAGAATAACCATTTGGTAGCTTTTTTACTATTGCACGAGCTAAAGATATCCCGTTTGCATTTAGTCCATTACTTTTCAAAAGTAGGATTCTATCGCCTGTCTTTAATTTATTTTCAGTAATCAGTCTTTTCTTAGGTTTTATAATTCCCACTACAGAACCCGCAAGATCTGCAGTCTCAGATTCTACAATGCCTTTAAGTGTTGGGGTTTCTCCTCCTCCCCAAGTAGCTCCGGCATATATACAAGCATTTTTCCACCCGTTTATAAAGTCAGTCATTCTTTTTAGATCTTGTAACCAGGAATTATCTTGGATTGCCCAGTAAGCTTGGACAACAAGTGGTTTTGCACCAACAGTGGATAAATCATTAATAAATGTAGCTACGGTGTCATGTGCAATGACGTCATAATACGTTTTATTTGTTATCTTTCTCATGGCATCTGCTACGAGATTTTTTGTCCCAAGACATTCAAGGACAGTTGCCATATAACAGTCGTCTTGTTCCCAGACAAAAGCCGATGCACCACGTGTTTCCTCAATTTCTTTAAATCCATTACGAGTTAATTGCTTAGTCGTCTCTCTTGCTGCGTTTTGATAAAGTCGCAAAACAGGATCTTTGGTATCATAATCATCTCCCACTTGAGAGTATGTTATTTTTGTTTGTTTTAATCCTTTTTGCCCTATATCTTTTCTGTAATGCATATTTTGAAAATGTATACCATCTTTTCCTATTCCGTTATAAACTTTTTTTATTGAAGAAGAAAGATCTTTACCAATTCCTGTAATCCCCAAAACTCTTCCGCCGTTAGTTACAATTTTTTTACCATTTAATTTTGTACCGGAATGAAATGCAAAAATATCACCTAACCCTCTAAGCTTCTCTAACCCTCTTATTACTTTTCCTTTCTCATAAGTCCCCGGATATCCACCTGATGTCAATACTAAACAAACAGCAGAACCCTTTTTCCATTTAAGTCTAAGCGTCTTCACTTTACCTTCATTAACCGCTTCAAATATACTTATGATATCTGAACCAAGAAGTAAGAGAACTGGCTGAGTTTCTGGATCACCCATACGGCAATTAAATTCCAATACTTTCGGGCCTTCGTCGGTTAAGATTAACCCGGGATAAAGTATTCCTCTATATACACTACCCTCTTTGGCAAGCGCGTCAATTGTTGGACGAACAATTTCTTTTTCTAAACGAGAAATAAGTTCCTTGTGAACAAATGGAACAGGCGCATAGGCTCCTATTCCTCCGGTATTTGGACCCTTATCACCATCGTATATTTGTTTATGATCTTGGGAGGGAAGTAATGACACAAAATCTTTACCGTCAGTTGCTACCACAAATGATAATTCCTGACCAGTTAAATATTCCTCTATAACCACTGTGTCACCAGCCTTACCGAATATTTGCTCAATCATAATTCTCTTTAATGCACCTTCGCCCTCTTTTAAATTCGCGCAAATAAAAACACCTTTTCCTAGACATGGACCACTGGCTTTAATTACCAGAGGAAACTTTTGATTTTTGATATATTCTTTTGCTTTATTAACATCATTAAACTCTGCAAACCTAGCTGTAGGAATTCCATACTTAGTCATTAGTCTTTTTGCAAAAATTTTTGATCCCTCAATACGTGCTGCTTTTTTCGATGGTCCAATAATTTTGAGATGATTTTTTTGGAAGAGATCAGAGATTCCAAGTACCAGAGGATCCTCGGGTCCAACAACAGTCAGGTCAATTTTTTTATCTTTAGCAAAATGGAGAAGTGACTTTATATCTGTAGCGGCAATATCTACATTCTCGGCCAATTCGTCTGTCCCGGCATTTCCCGGAGCACAGAATAATTTCTTTACTTTTTTCGATTGAGCAATCTTCCAAACCAGCGCATGCTCCCGCCCACCTGAACCAACAACTAATACATTCATATTTTAGGAAAAATCCTTAGGTGTCCATATCAGATCACTCCCGGTGTGGATTAGCTTCGCACACCGGGATATCTATAGAACCCTCTAGCTATTTAATATATTCCGATATAGTTAGTCAAAATGATTTGAATCATTTTATTTTAATAAATAAATCTGTATCAAATGTTCAACCATTTGGATACAAAATGCTAGCGATTTTTTTTGCTTTAATCAACAATTCAAATTCATTTTTCGAAATTAATGGAACATCCCTCTTTAACCTTCTTACTATTCCCTTGATAAAATCTTGCAATAAATCTATCTGGACTTGATGTTCAATTGTTTTAACTCTTTTTTGTAATTCCTCAACTGTATCAGTTGGCAAAATATTTATTCTTTTTCGTTTTACAACCGCTCCCTTATCAAATTCAGAAGTAACCAGGTGTGTTGTTGCTTCTGTCCAGAGATAATGATTTGTGACACGACGAAAATATAGTACTGCGCAGTGTACTCTTCTACCCCACATTCCCTTTCCTCCGAAACCCTCTCTTGGTGGATCGAGAGGTCCGCAGTGTTGATTGAGTATTCTTTCTTCATAAGCTTTAACAAATTTCTTGGGTGTCAGTGGTAACCATCCGTACTGGCCAATTAAATCTACTTTATAAGTCTTACATTTATCAATGAGTTTTTCTGCAAATATATTTTTATCGCCTATTTTCTTGGGATCAACTACTTCCACCTGTAGGTTTCTAATTCTTACATTTTTTACTCTATCAATACCGGCTATTCCAATTTTGCTTGCGATTACGAGCACTGGATCAATCGCAAGAATGCCTTTTTTAACCGCCAAAAGTATTGCTTCAGCAGTTGTTCCACTTCCAGAGATAAAAAGCGCGAGTCGAAGACTGTTGCTCATTGATTTAATTACCAGGCAAAAATTGGGTAGCGGGAGGCAAACTGTTTAATCTCTTTTCTAATACTTTTTAGTTCTTTATTTTTCGAAACTTGATTTTTATAATTATTTAGATAATTCTTTCGTTCTTCTTTTTTACTTGGCAATCGATAGTTTTGTACCTTAGAAAGAGCCCGGTAAATCCAATCGCCAATTTTATCCATCTCTTTTTCTTTCATTCCGCGAGTCGTCAGAGCGGGGGTGCCTAGTCTCACACCGGACGGGTAAAATGGAGAAACCGGCTCGCCTGGAATAGTATTTTTATTCAGTGTAATTCCAACTTCATCTAGTGCAAACTGAGCAAAATATCCTCCTCCTGGACCAAAAAATGGAATTAGGTCAATTAACATTAAATGATTTTCAGTTCCATTACCAACCAGTTTTAATCCATTTTTCATTAGTCTTTTTGCGAGCACTTTTGCATTCTTTACAATCTGCGTACCGTAAGTTTTAAAAGAAACTTTACTTGCTTCCTTTAGAGCGACAGCGATTGCTGCTGTGGTATGATCATGCGGACCTCCTTGAAGTCCGGGAAAGACAGCTCTGTCAATTTTGTCAGCAAGTTCCGGATCTTTCTTCATCCCTTTCTTTGTTACCATTATCATCCCACCTCTTGGGCCTCGCAATGTTTTATGAGTGGTAGTTGTAATAATATGTGCATAAGGAGAAGGATCCATATGGGCTCCGGCTAATACTAACCCCGCGGTGTGTGCAATGTCAGCTGCAAAATATGCGCCACAGCTATCTGCAATATCTGCAAATTTATCAAATTCATATTGATAAACATATGCGGTTGCTCCCGCCCATATAAGTTTCGGTTTATGTTTCTTGACAAGCTTCCACACCTCGTCAAAGTCCACTCTTCCATTATCTTTTACGTGATAAAGAACGCTACTGTAAAAAATCCCTGTTGCGGATACTTTCCATCCATGAGTTAAATGACCACCGTGTGTCAGATCGAGCCCCATTATAGTATCACCAGGTTTACAAGTGGCCATATAAACTGCAAGATTTGCCGGGGAACCAGAGTAAGGTTGTACGTTTACATGGGCAACGTTAAATAATTTTCTTGCTCTCTCCTGGGCCAGTATTTCAATTTCATCTATATTTTTATTTCCGCCATAATACCTTTTTTTTGGGTAACCTTCAGAATATTTATTAGTAAGAATTGACCCCATAGCTTCAAGTACAGCTGGAGATACATAGTTTTCAGAAGGAATCATTTCCAAACCTTCCTTTTGACGTATCGCCTCTTGAACAATCCATTTGGATATTTCTGGATCCGTTTTGGTTAAATTTTTCATAAATTTTTCCTTCTGGACAGTTAACAGGCAGATTCAAAAACATTTTTTTTGAAAGACATATCAACTTTCATGGGATACTTTCCTGAAAAACAGGCAGTACAGAGTGTATTGCTCTTTTGCTTTGAAGCTCGAATTAGTCCACTCAAACTTAAATACTTTAATGTATCTGCACCTATAAAATCATTTATCTGTCTAACAGTTTTATCCGAGGCAATAAGTTGTCTTCGCTCGGGTGTATCAACCCCGAAGAAGCATGGCCACCGGACAGGTGGAGAACAAATTCGAAGATGAATTTTCTTGGCTCCGCATTTTTTCAGAACTTCTACAATTTGTCTCATGGTAGTTCCCCTAACTATAGAATCATCAACCACAATTATTCTCTTGCCTTCAACAATTTGCTTCATCGGGTTAAATTTCATTTTTACTCCCTGCTCTCTGATATGTTGTTCGGGAGAAATAAAAGTTCTACCAATATATCTATTTTTTATCAGTATTTCTCCAAAAGGAATTCCCGATGCTTGAGAATAACCAAGTGCAGAAGATGTTCCTGAATCGGGGATGGCGACAACAAGGTCTGCTTTTACAGGTGCCTCTTTTGCTAAAATCTCGCCGCTTCTTTGTCTAACCTGATGTACTAGGACATTGTTCATTATACTATCTGGACGAGCTAAGTAAACATATTCAAACAGACAATAATTCATTTGCTTTCTGCGAATTTTACCAACCGTCGTTAGACCCTTTTTATTTATCGAAATTACCTCCCCGGGGGCTACATCGCGCAAATATGTAGCTCCGATAGTATCCAGTGCGCATGTTTCTGACGCAATCACAAAATACCCACTCAGTTTCCCAATGGTAAGTGGCCTAAATCCCCAGGGGTCTCGAAAGGCAAAAAGCGTATCTTTGCTGCTGGCTACAATACTGTATGCACCCTTTAAGTCAGAAGTAGAATTCAGAATTTTTTCACCCCATGTTTTTTCTTTTCTCTGAAAAATAGATAGAGCAAGTACTTCTGTATCAGAGGTTGACATGCGCTCAGTTCCGTTTAACTTATCAGCTAACTCCCCTGCATTTACTATATTTCCATTATGAGCCACTGCAAAAGATTGTCCTTTATCAGATATTATGATTGGTTGAATATTATTTTTGGTATTACTACCAGTAGTTGAATAGCGATTATGTCCTACCGCCATAAATCCTTTGAGTTTCGCCAGATTTCGATCATTAAAAACGCCGGTAACAAGGCCTATTTTTTTAATGCTTTTTATATTAGATCCATCTGATACTGAAATTCCCGCTGCTTCTTGTCCACGGTGTTGGAGACTATGCAGTGCATAATAAGTAATTTTAGCAACATCCTCTCCGGGAGCATAAATCCCAAAGACCCCACAGTGGTCTTTTAACGCTTCTTTTCTTTTTGACTGGGCAAAGTCGAACATATTATTTAATTTATAACTCTTGCTCTTTTTAGATTTGAAATAATTTTCTCCTCAAGCGGATAAGAAATTGGTGTAAACTTTTTACCTGTAATTTTTTCATAAACGGAAATGTATCTTTCCGAAACTGAAAGGATAAGATCTTTTGGCATTTTGGGCGGTGCTCCGTCCCCTAAATATCCTCTCTTTGCATACCAAAGTCTTAAGAATTCTTTGTCAAAATTTTCAGGCTCAAGTCCTTTTTTAATTCTCGATTGATAAGTATCTGCTAACCAAAATCGAGATGAGTCTGGTGTATGAATCTCATCAATAAGCATAAGTTTTCCTTTGTGCAAGCCAAACTCGTATTTGGTATCAACAAGTACCAAACCGCATCGATCGCAAAGCTTACTTCCGTATTGAAAAAGCTTCAGTGCAGCCTTCTCCATTTGACTATATAACTTGGAAGTTACCAACTTACGTTTGATTATTTCTTCTCTTGTTAAACGATCATCATGACCGCTTTTTCCTCCTCCATGAGTTGTCGGTGTAATGACTGGATGTGGCAATTTCTGATTCTTTTTTAAACCCTCAGGAAATTTAATACCATAAATTGTTCGATCGCCATTCTTATATGAATACCAGATTGAAGTTTTTGTGACACCTGTCATATAGCCGCGGACCACCATTTCTACTGGGATAGGATCACAGTTGAATGCGACCATAACATTAGGATCGGGAACCGAGATCATATGATTAGTTATTATTGATTTTGTTTCTTTAAACCAAAATTCGGAAAGCAAATTCAGTATAGTTCCCTTGAAAGGTATAAAACCTAAAATAACATCAAAAGCTGATAAACGATCTGTAGTTACGAGGATTCTTTTATTGTCTTTGATCCAGAAATCACGAACTTTCCCCTGGTATTTTTTGGCCGAGTTGTGGATATCAATCGTCTTGAGTGTGACAGGTATAGCCGCAGTAATGGTTTTTGTATAAACCATTTATTTACTGTCTTATAGATTTGATATAGTCTTGTATTCCTATTCTACCCAATTCTTCTACTTTCGCAAGTACTGAATCTTTGAGATCCTTTTTGTATTGAACGAGTTTAGATTGAAGTTTTTTATCAGAAAGGGCTAAAATTTCACAAGCAAGAAGCGCAGCATTTTTTGCTCCATTTATAGCAACAGTAGATACCGGAACACCTGAAGGCATCTGGACTATGGAAAGAAGTGAATCAAGTCCTTCTAAATTTTTAGTTTTTATTGGAACTCCTATTACTGGAAGTGTAGTCAAAGATGCAGTCATTCCTGGTAAATGAGCAGAACCTCCAGCTCCTGCAATGATTATTTTCAATCCTTTAGAGTAAGCCTTCTTTGCGTATTCGACCATCCTGTCGGCTGTTCTGTGAGCAGAAACAATCGTAATCTCAAAAGGTATTTCAAATTCTTTTAATACTGTTGCAGCTTCTTGCATTACAGGAAGATCTGAATCTGAGCCCATAATAATTCCAACAATTGGTTTTCCCATAAGCTTCTAAATTGTAAGAAACTTTCTTGCCAACATGGCATTCCTTTGTACTTTTTCAATTGTTTTACCAACTGCGGTAACATGCCCCATTTTTCTCTCTACTCGAGTTTCATGTTTTCCGTATATACTCACTGAAACATTTGGGATTGATAACGCTTTCTCCAATCCCTTTATATTAGACACCCCATTTCTATCTCCTAAAATATTTACCATTACTGCGATTGGTACTACCATTTCAGATGATCCTAGAGGCATACCAGTAATCGCTCTAATATGTTGCTCAAACTGATCTGTTATGCATGCTTCTACTGAATAATGACCTGAGTTATGAACACGAGGTGCTATTTCATTTACAAAAACATTTCCACCTTTAGTATAAAACATTTCAATTCCAAAAACACCTGCACCTTTTAAATTTTTTATTACTTTTATGGCTATCTCTTTTGCTTTATTTCTTATTTTTTTATCAATTGATGCGGGAGCAAAAACAGTGTGACAAATATTATTTTTATGAATTGTTTCAACTACTGGATATGCCTTTATCTCACCTGCTGTGTTTCTTGCCACCATTACAGCTAATTCCTTTTTAAAGGGAATGAATTTCTCAACATATAATAATCTTCCTTTGAGTTTTTCAATTCCCTCTGTTATGTCTTCTTCATCTTTGATAAGTACGTTTCCTCTTCCGTCATAAGCATCAAATCTAGCTTTAAGTAATATTGGATACCCAAATTGTTTTATTGCTAGCAAAATCTCGTTTCTATTTTTTACTTCTAAAAAAGGAGCAAGAGGAATGTTATGCAAGCGTAAGAATTTTTTTTGATTTAACTTATCTTTTATAATGTTTAATGTCTTTGCTGAAGGATTCACTTTAACACCACTCTTCTCTAGCTCGTCTAAACTATTAGCATTTGCAAGCTCTATCTCAAAGGTAAGATAATCTGATATTTTGGCTAGTTTGGTAATTGCATCTTCATCTTTAAAATCTTTTATAATTTGAAAATCTGCCACTTGACCTGCTGGGCTATTTTTTGTTGGATCAAGAATATTAACTATAAAACCCAAGCGTTTTGCTGCAAAGGTTAGCATTCTACCCAATTGCCCTCCTCCTACAATTCCAATTCTATTTTTCATAAATTTAAAAATTAAAAAGACGAAATAATTCCCCAATCCATTTCTTCTAAACTATTGATTATCATATCAGCCCTTGAAAAATCGTGATTTCGTGTATGCTTTGTTGGTACAGCTATAACTTTCATACCAGCTCTTTTAGCGGCTTGTACTCCGGTCTCTGAATCTTCAAATACTAAACAATTACTAACCTTTAGACCTAATTTCTCAGCAGTAACTAAGAAAATCTGGGGATCTGGTTTGCTTTGTACAACATCTTGCCCTGATACGATGACATCAAAGTAAGTAGATAAATTTAGAGTATTTATGACGTGTAGAATGTGTTTTCTTATTGAAGAGGATGCAATAGCAGTTTTTAACTTTTTAACTTTTATCAATTTAAGTATTGATAATACACCTGGCATTAAAGTCATTTTTGATTTAAGTAGTTTCGAGTAATTTTCTCGTTGTTTTTTTCTCAATACTTCGATGTTTTCTTTGATATCGTATTTTTCTTTTAATAATTTCCAGCTTTGGTCACCCCTAAGTCCAACTATGTGCACTAATCCATTAGGAAATAACTTTGGAACTTTCCCATATGACCTTAATACTACTTCGAATGCTTTAGAATGAATAGGTTCGCTATCGATTATAAGTCCATCCTTATCAAATATTACTGCTTTAATCATCTAAGAAAAATAAGCAGTCGCATTGCGGAAAATTTGTAATCCCGGTCCTTCTTTTGGAATCTTTCTTCCTTGGCGTTTAAATTTTTCTGCTAAATATGGCCAGTTAGGTAGTTGGACGAAAAACATCGCTCGTTCAGGATGCGGCATGAGTCCCAAAATTCTTCCTGTTTCGTCAGTAACGCCAGCAATATCACCAATAGAACCATTTGGACTTGCTGGGAGGTTAAGATAATTGCATATCTCACCCTTAAAATATCTAAATGCCACCAATTTCTTTTCTTTAATCTGCTTCAAAACTTTCGCAGTTGCATAGAGTTTTCCTTCGCCATTGGAAACAGGAATTGACAACGTTTTGATATTAGTAAGCCATGGGGAATTTGGATTGTCACTCTTTAAGTCTACAAATCTTACAGTATATCTGGGTATTTCATTATGCATAAGACCCAGCTCTCGATTTCCGTACTGCATATTAAGTGCTGGCAGGAGTCCTAAATTTACCAATATCTGAAACCCATTGCAGATACCAATAATAAGTTTATCTTTGTGAATAAATTTATCTATTTCTTTCCATAATTGATTCCTTAACTTAATTGCATAGGCATTTCCAGCACCTGTATCATCTCCATAGGCAAATCCTCCACCAATCGCCAGAATCTGATATTTTGAAAGTAGATTTTTCCGGACAATAATATCGTTGATATGTACTATATCACTAGTTCCACCTGCCCAATCAAAAGCATATTTTGTCTCTTCTTCACAATTTAGACCATATCCCGAAAATACAAGTACACGTGGCTTCATATCCTTTAATATCCTTCAAAAGTCTTTGTATAGGATCTTTTCATTTCTTTAAGACCTGCCTTGACAATAGTCTTACCATTCATCCCTCGGATGTGGACTGATTGCTCTTTTGTAACCTTGCCAATGAGTGCAAAACTATTCCCTTTCATAAATTTTTCAAATTCATTTTGATTTTTAGGATCTATGGTTACAACCAATCTTCCCTGACTTTCAGAAAAGATTGCGTAATCGTCACGAGTTTGTTCACCTGGTAAATCGGCAAGTGTTACCGAAATTCCTAGCATCCCACCTAAAGACTTTTTTGACAGAGCAATTGCCAAACCACCGCGGCCAATACTAATACTTGAAGCAATGATTCCCTTTTCAATTGTTTTATATAGTGTTTTATACAATTTTAGATTTTTGATCGCGTCCACATTAGGGACATGACCACTCTTCAGGTTAAGCATTCGCAAGTATTCAGATCCACCCAACTCATCGTAAGTTTCTCCTAAAATATATATTAAATCACCTGGATTTTTTGTATCTAATGAAACTACTTTTGTAATATCTAGAACTACTCCAATAGATGAAATAAGAAGTGTTGGAGGAATAGATATTTTAATTTGTTTGCCATCACTATCATATCCTTTAAAATCATTGAACATACTATCTTTGCCGGAGATAAATGGAGTCCTGTAGGCAAGCGCATAATCATAGCAAGCTTTTGCAGCTCTTTTGAGTTGTCCAAGTCTGTAGGGATCATCTGAACTACACCAACAAAAGTTATCTAAAAGTGCAATATATTCAGGATCAGCGCCAGTTGCCACAGCATTTCTTATAGCAGTATCTATACTACTTGCTGCCATGTTGTACGAGTCAATATCGCTGTAAGAGGGATAAAGTCCACCAGAGAGTACAACTCCACGTTGGGATTCAAGTATTGGTCTAAATACTGTTGCATCTGCATTTACTCGTCCTCTTCCTTGCAGTGGAGCAAGCACAGAGCCCCCTTGTACCAGATGATCATATTGTTGAGAAATAAATGAATAGCTTGCAATATTTAATCTTTCTAAAAGTCTGTGTAACTGATGGGTAAGATCTTTAATAGGAGGAATTTTTAGTAGACTAAATTCTTCCGGTTCATAAGACGTAGTTAACTTTTTGGTGGGTAGTCCATAATGCAAAAATTGCATTTCTATATCCATAATTATTTTGCCTCTGAACCGTACAATACATTTTTTGGAATTTGTAAACTTGCCAATCACTGATGCTTCCACTCCACGTCTTTTCATCAAATCGTAGAATATCTTCCAATTTTTTGCAGGAACTGCTAATGTCATCCGTTCCTGAGACTCAGATACCCAGATCTCCCAAGGATCAAGACCGACATACTTAAGGGGTACTTTATCCAGATCTACTTCACATCCACCTGATTCCTTCGCCATTTCAGCCACTGAACAGGATAGGCCTCCCGCTCCATTATCTGTAATGCTGTTATAAAGAAGTAGATCTCTTGCTTCTTTTACTATCGCATCGCTTAATTTTTTTTGAGTAATGGGATCTCCAATTTGTACCGCACTGACTGGACTTCCTGCGTCCATAGTTTCTGAGGAAAATGTTGCTCCGTGAACTCCATCTTTTCCCACTCTTCCACCTATCATGACTATCAAATCACCGGATCGCGCTTTTTTGACATAAGACTTTTTGCCTTTAATTTTTCGCGGAATTAGTCCAACAGTACCCACAAATACCAATGGTTTTCCCCTATATCTTTCATCAAAATATAAAAATCCTGCTGATGTAGGTATTCCAGATTGATTGCCTCCTGCGTTTACTCCTTCAATAACTCCATCCACAATTCGTCGCGAACTTAACATTTTCGCAGTAAAATTCGGGCCCTTGTAAAGTGGAATATCTTTCCTTGGGTCCGATAGACAGAATCCATAACAATTTGCCACGGGTTTTGCCCCTAACCCAAACCCTATTGTGTCGCGATTAACTCCTACAATTCCAGTAATGGATCCTCCAAATGGATCAAGAGCCGAAGGACTGTTGTGTGTTTCCACTTTATGAGTAATTAAATATTTATCATCGAATTCAATAGCTCCTGAATTATCCTCAAAGACCGAGACACAGAAATCTTTTTTTCCTTTTTCCTTTCTAATTTCATCAGTGGCTTTCTTAATATAAGATTTAAAAAGTCCATCTTTAATCTCATCAATGGGGTCTGCAAAAATCGTGTGCTTACAGTGCTCGGACCAGGTTTGGGCGAGTGACTCAAGCTCGATATCAGTGAGGTTTCGTCCTAATATTCGGAAATATGATTGAATTGTCTTCATATAAAAAAGGTCGAGCGCCAAAGGACCTCGCCCGATCCCATCAGAATTTTTGATTCCACTTTTTCCTATATTTTTAAGCTCATCATCTGTTACATTCAAATTTATCTCCAAAATTTTAGGTTTAGTTTTGATTAAAACTTTTGGGACTACAAAATTCATGCCGCCATCTTTACGAAACTGTGGATACGACTTAATATGAACTCTTTGTATAAGGGGATTAAAAAAGTTGTTGGCAATATCTTTTACTTCAGTCTCTAATAAATCTCCTGACAAGAAAGTAATTTGTGATGTATATACAGATTCTCCTTTCGTAAATTTAGTCTTGAGAAAATCCTTAATAATTTCTTTTGTCGTACTTGCTACGTTATCGGTTACCCCAGGAAGAAATCCTATCTCGAATACCCAAGAAAAAAGTTTTCCTTTCAAAAGTTTTGAATTTTTGTCATTTGTATTTTGATATTGTTTCGGATTTCGTGCTTCGTGCTTCGAATTTTCAACTCTTACAACTGCTTTCTGTGTAACTGGATTTGCAAGTGCCGTTGCAATCGTTTGAAGTTGATCTGAAGAAAAGCTTTTATCGAGAGTATAGACGTCGGTTATCCAAAGATCTTTGATTTTACTTTTAAACCCGTCAGCAAACAGACGCTTCTTTCTTACCTGCGCCCTAGAGTCGGATACCGTACTGGTTACTTCAATACGAGTAATCATCAAGACTTTTTGTTCGCTATACAGGCAGAAATGAATTCTAAAAACAATGGATGCGGAGTAAGTGGTCGACTTTTATACTCTGGATGTCCTTGGGTCCCAAGGTAAAATGGATGAATACTAGTAGAAAGCTCCGCAATTTCGACTAAGTTTTCCACTTTACTTCGCGCCGAGATAACCAAGCCTTTTAACTCAAAATCGCTTGCAAATTTATTGTTAAATTCATATCTGTGCCTATGGCGCTCACTTGTAAGTCCCGTTTTTTTATCTATGAATCCACCATATTTATCATAAGCTTTCCAGGCGATAGTATCTTTTTTGACAAAAGCTTCCCATGAACCAAGTCTCATGGTGCCGCCATAAGCACGTCTTTTCATAAATTCTTCTTGCGCTGGCATCAGATTTATAACTGAATGGCTAGTTTTTTGATAATTTTCAGTAGTATTAGCATCCTTCCAACCTAAAATGTCTCGAGCAAATGAAACTACAGCCAGTTGCATTCCATAACATAGCCCTAGATATGGAATTTTTTGATCACGGGCAAAACCCGCTGCGGTAATCATACCTTCTGCTCCTCTCTCACCCCAACCTATAGGAACAATAAGACCGTCAATATTATCTATATATTTATCTATTCCGTTTTTTTCCACATTTTCCGCATCTACCCATAAGGTTTTGACCTGCGCATTATTTTTCCAAGCAGCATGATCCAATGCATCCATAAGGGCTGCGTAAGAATCTCTTAGCTGATATTCTCCTGTAGCAAAATATTTTCCGACAATAGCAATATTTATATGGTTATCTTTTTTTGATTTAATTGTAGATATTAAATTTTCCCAAGTAGATAAATTTGGTTCTTTATAGGAAATAGCAAGTTTCTGACAAATTTTTTTCAGAAGAGATTGGCTGTGAAATTGTAGTGGAACTTCATAAACAGTGGTTGCGTCTGGACTCGAAATAATATCCTCAGCTCTCATATTGCAGAAAAGAGAAAATCGATCCCGTCTTCTTTTATCCAGAGGTTTTTCCGAACGAGCAATTATAAAATCTGGTTGAATTCCTACTGAGTTTAGGGCTCTTACCGATTGTTGTGTTGGTTTGGTTTTTGGCTCACCCAGATGTGCGGGTGTTGGTAAATAACTTACGTGAACATGAATTACATCGCCAGGATTTTGAAGTGTTAAAATTCTTGAAGCTTCATAATAAAATAGGTTTTGATACTCTCCAACAGTTCCACCCAGTTCGATAATAACTATATTGGCTTTATCAATAGTAGCAGCATTTTTGATTCTTGCTATTATTTCATTTGTAATATGGGGAATTGCCTCAACATCTTCTCCGTTATATTCAAAACGTCTCTCTCGTTCTATAACCGTTTTGTAAACTTGTCCCATCGTTACGAAATTATCCCGGTGCATATTTTTGCCAAGAAATTTTTCGTATGTTCCTATATCCATATCAGCCTCAGTCCCATCTTCGCAAAGAAATGGATCACCGTGTTCGATAGGATTAATAGTACCTGCGTCGATATTGAGATAGTTTTCACATTTGACTAGAGTTACAGGAAATCCGGAAGATTGCAGAAGAAGAGCTATTGAGCCCGATGATATGCCCTTTCCCAAGCCGGAGATAACACCGCCGGAAACGAATATATATTTAGTGGGCATGTTTAAAGATAGCAAATTTCAATGTTTCATTCAAGGCCTAATTTTCTTGCCCAAGAGGGTGGATCAGTAAACCATAAATCGACTTTTTTCTTTTCATTACTTGTTAAATATTTTGACCGATAAGCGGTTTCAATGATTATTTTCCCTGTAGTTAAAGAGACTAACTTTACTTTATTTGCTTTTAAATTGTCTTTTGATTTTTGAGTTTCATAAGTTGTAGTTGCTACACAATACTGGATTTTTCCACCTAGCTCTCGTATAGCTTGTGCATTACCCGCTACGCTTTCAGCCGTAGATATGTGATCTTCAATAATTAGAACGTTACTCCCTTTCTTCAGATATCCTTCTATTTTTCCTCCTTTACCATAAGATTTTGTAGTAGGACGGACATAAATCATAGGCAAATCAAGCTTATCAGCTACCCAAGCTCCCTGAGCAATTGCAGCTGTAGCCGTTGCTGATATCCAATCGACATTACTCAATCCAATTTCATTTTTAATAACATCAGCATAGAAATTTATAATTTGTTTCCGGACTTTGGGATACGACATAACCAATCGGTTATCAAGATATACTGGACTTTTTAATCCAGAGGTATAAGTATAAGGAGGATCAAATCGAAAGGTAACTGCTCCAATTTTTAAAAGCAACTTTGCAACTTTTTCAGAAATCTTATTATCCATACTTGTACTCACACTACTCACACCCGACGAGTGTACTAGCTTGACACCTCCGGGTTATTTCGAAAATTATTTATTATTTTTTGCAATTTTTTCGCTTCATCACGAGCTTTATCAGCAAAGTCGGCTCCGCTTGAAACAAAGAGTATACCGCGAGATGAGTTGATAATAGCATTTAAGCCTTCATTATCAATACCTGCTTTAACTGTTTTTTCAACATCCCC
>Ga0213870_1000285_pt1 | contig 26223 bp, 21 predicted proteins | sample WICALVC2017_Meta_FD_160119 | JGI IMG/M metagenome (GOLD analysis project Ga0213870, IMG submission 160119) | Freshwater microbial communities from subterranean cave lake in Wind Cave National Park, South Dakota, United States - WICALVC2017 | ecosystem: Environmental > Aquatic > Deep subsurface >... | reverse complement strand
GCAGGATTACACACGTTATTGCAACTGTTAGATGCGTTTAAATCATTACCCTTGATAGGAACGAACACCTTAGGCTTACACTCATCTAGTGTCATTTTGACACACGGCTTTGGTCGGTTATTACAGCAGTAACCCAACGGGTTGTTCTGAGGAGGAGGACCTCCACCGGGAGGAGGAGGACCTCCACCGGGAGGAGGAGGACCACCACCGGGAGGAGGAGGACCACCACCGGGAGGAGGAGGCGGAAGACCTCCTCCCTGTTGTCCACTAAGGCAAGCTGACGGTCCTGCATTTACACAGGAGCCTTCGTCTGGAAACTGGGGGAGGCTAATGGCAGAGGGATCTGATGGACCGCAGAAGTTCAGCCCAGTAGCGGGATTAACCCCAAGGCAATACCATGCGAGAGAGCCCCCCCCTGGTTGTGCGCATTGTCCGTTGAGATTGCAGAAGATTGAGCAACACTCCGCGTTTTGTGTGCATTGACTACCATCAGGCTTGCACGTAGAAGGATTACACACGTTATTGCAAGCGATAAATGCGTTTGTATCATTGATGGGTCCATCACCCTTGATAGGAACGAACACCTTAGGCTTATTACACTCATCTAGTGCCATTTTGGCACACTGCTTTGGTGGGTCATTACAGCAGTAACCCAACGGGTTGTTCCAGATTTTTTGTGCCAGGAATGGCAGGCCTGAGGGGGCCCCACGCTGTTCGATCCCCCAAAGAACAGCTGCATGGATCGCGAGGCCGGCAAGAATTCCTCCAATTCCCCCGACGATCCACCGCTGCGTCCGCATTCGGGGAAACACTGTAACACACCCCTACACCATAGTGGAAGTTCTAGCCCCGTAGTATGCACTTCGCTTCGCTACGTGCAACTACAGGACACGAAGTACGCGCTTCACGCGACTTCAGGACAAGTGGCTTGCCATGAAGTCGCGGGAGCCGTAGCGTAGCGGAGGCGAGCGCGTACTTCGTGGCAGGGGCTGCTACAAAAAATCCGAATCGATCTGGGGTCCTAGCGGCGCGGCGGCTGCAACAATTCGCGCGCCCAGCCGTCCGCGCCGCCGCCGTTTTCAGGGCGATTTCAAGGCGTTCTTTTTCGGCTCCTAGCCATTTACAACTGCGATTGGTGGTCTTGGAGCTTCTTTCCAACCATAGGCTTGATAAACAATGTCAAAAGCTGACTGTATCTGATTGCTTACATCAACTTGAGAACCTTCGATAAGAATAGCGGGTAAGAGAATTTCGTTTCTATCAAAGGTGTGTACTTCCCAAGGTGCCAAAAAGCTCTGTTGTTCTCGTGTGATAGTACCACCTTTTAAGTCCATAAGACTGAGGAAGACTGCATATGGGGGTTCTATTTGTAATTCTGAACTGTAAGACAGGAATTTATCCACGTAAGTTTTTGCTATGCTCGCAGCACGCATTGCATTGAGGTGCAGAGGGGCTCCTTCCTTCGTCTGAATTGCTGCCCACGAGGTATATATCTCAACACTTCCATTACGAAAGAATTGGACATACGAATGCACTGGATCAAGTCCATCAATCGTCATAAAGCCATCTAGGTTATAGCGCGTGTTCCAGCCACTCGCGACGGGAGGGGGAAAATTCATTCGCAGAAGCTCCTCATGTCGCACAATGTCGAGCCTTCGTGAGTCACCGCTACCCAGTGGGACTATGTGTACGAAATAGGAACCAACAATATCCAAGTTAGGGATAACCTCCAGAGAGCGAACAGAAATAATTCGTTCTCTCCTAAAATTATCCGCTCTTTTCTCCCAAGATTCAGATTCCAAGAACGCCCCCCTTATCTGGTATACATCCATTTGATACTTGCTTCCCGCGCTGTTTCTACGAAAAAATTTGCCCGATTTTTTGAACCAGACGATGTGGGGTGAAGATAGGCTTCGAGGAATTCCTAACAGTAAAATTGTAGATTCGCTAATCGTAAGACTACGCAAGGTTACACCATATAGCTTTGGATCTAAACCATCTTGGATGATGTTTAGAAGACGAGATTGTGCTTGGTCTATGTTGGTTCCTGGTAGCCCACAGACTCTCTTTGGTATCCCAGTGTTTCTTCCATCTTTGTCTTTCTCTTCTTCGATGCCAAAGAGCATCACTCCGCCCTGCTCATTTGCAAAGGAGGAGATGTCACACAAGAATTCCTTCTTCGCCTCATCGTTTGCTCCAAGAAGTTCCTGTTTATAATCAAGAGTCATGGACTCCTGTACTTTATTTTCCAAGAGACGCAGAATGTCTGCTTTTTCGATGGCCCACATTGGCTTTCCAAAGAGCATCATTTTCTCTTTCGGTTATATGGTGATCGATTCGTTGGGTCGAGGGATACTCCAAGTTCGGCAGCCTTACTGTAAACCGCATCTTCGGAGCGCCCAAGTTTCAGGCCAATGACACGCGTGGGAGTGTTGCCGACGGCAAGTTGTGCAAGACGTTTCTCATCGGCTGCCGACCACTGTTTTCCTGCATTTCTGAGATATTTCGGCATGATGGCAAGGTGGAATGGCTTGCTTCTTCGGAAAGCCGTTATAAAGTGTTATAGAAGCGTTCACATTCTAGACAAGCTATTCCCACAAGTCAAATGACTTCATCTCTTTCCCCCTCACAAGCCGCAATCCTCTCCTTCTACAAGGAGTTTATGGCGAGACATGATCGGGCCCCCAGCATCCGGGAGGTAGCGACAAAGCTCAAGCGGGAACCGAGCAACATTCACTATCATCTAAAAAATCTTGAGCGGCTTGGGTTACTCATTCGAACAGGTGGCTATCGAGGGGTCCGTCTGGTTGGGAAACTCTCAAAAGTTATTCCGCTGGTTGGTGTAATTGCTTGTGGTGAACCGATTACAATTCTAGAAGAAGTAGAAGAGAACGTACAAATTCCGGAAGACATGGTATTAAACGGTTACGCGCACTATGCACTCAGAGCAAAGGGAAACAGCATGATAAAGGCAGGTATCCATGACGGCGATGTACTTGTTATTCGAAAACAATCTGATGTCCAAGATGGTGATATTGCCGTCATTGCTACAGACGAACCACCATTTGAGGCAGCAACTCTTAAACGTGCTTACCACAAAAAAGAATCTCTTTTGCTTAAGTCCGAGAATGACGATCTTGAGCCCTATGTAATTAAAAAGGGAGATGTGCGGGGGAAACTGGTAGGAGTGATAAGAAACATGTAAATGTGAATTGATTAAGTAATCTATACATTGTAATGCCTATCCTTACAGCATCCACGGCACCAAAGAAAACCTATCCACTTATTGATCAAAATCAAGTGAGAAGAAAGGCAAAAGCATTAAGGGCAAAGCTTGTTTGCGAAAACAAAATGACATTTTTAGAAAATTATCAGGATGACAGAGCAATGGAACTAGTCCAGCAATCTTTTTTGCATAAACATTTAGACGGCTTTCCTCACGATAATCCGCTGCTGATCATTGCATTCAATCTTCAGATAGTTAATCTAGCTGTAGACTATCTTTGCAACACGATTGAAAGTCCTTTGGAAGCAGTTTTTGTCGCATCGCAAATTGCCGAAATAAGTAACAATCTGTTTATCGACCCTTATGATGATAAAAAGCTAATAAAATATTTAGCTGCTTCTAAAGAGATGGGCTATTTCTTTACACCACCAGAAATAGCTCTCTTAATGGCTGAAAAGCTTCTCGCAAATACAAAAGAGTCAACGGTATTAGATCCCGCGGCAGGTTTTGGAGCTTTGCTGGCGTCCACAATGTATGTGGCCTCGTTACAAGCGGTAAAACTACCCTCTGTTACTGCGATTGAAATAGATTCATTTACTGCTACCAATTTAGAGAAGCTATTAAATTACGCTAAAGACGCATTGAACCTAGATTGTAGGGTGCACGTACTCAATGTAGATGCCATTGAAGAGTTATCAATGTCATTCAATCACAATGGTTCAAAGAGGTATGACAGAATCATCATGAACCCCCCATATGGAAGACTTAAGTTTCTAAAAAGTTTTCTGACCAATGACGAAACAAAGGTGGTTACAACAAGAAAATCACTCGCAGAACAAGAGAGTACATGGCAACAAAAAACAGAGGAGATTAAGTCGAAGATCGCCTCCATTGGACAACACCTTGGACTTGTAAAAGGTCTAAATGAATTCTCAAGAGTCTTCACAGCTATTGCACTTGAAGCCTTGTCTGAAAAAGGGAGACTGTCGATTATTTCTCCTAGCTCTTGGCTAGGTGACAAAGACTCGTTTGAAATGAGAAAAATGCTTATCCAAAATGAATGGATTAGCGAAGTCATATTATTTAGGGAAGACTCCGATTTATTTCTTACAGTCAATCAGCCTACAGCGGTGACAGTAATTGAGAGGATGAAATGCAATCAACTTCGTCTGACATCTGGTAGCAATCGTTCGATTGTACAATATGATGAAATCCGGAAATTGGAACCCAATTGGTTAAAAATTCCAAGAGTTTCTTCTGAATTATTTGAGGCATATAAAACGCTTAACAAGCATAAAAAGATTTCTGAAATCGCCGAAATTAGGAATGCCAGAGGGGAATTAGATCTGTCACTTCATAAGCATCTGATTTCATCGAAGCCTACAGAAATGCGACTAGTAAGAGGTGATCATATTGAGCGATATGTAACGAGACCAAGCGAGAAATCCGAAAAGGACGGCTTTGTGGAAAAAGATTCTTTTGTAAGAGAATTTGAGAGATTGCCTAAATTTCAACATACCAAATTGACCCGAATAGCAGGTAGACAGTGTTCGTATATGGATAAGCCACGAAGGTTAAGTTTTAGCATGGTTCCCCCGAACGTGGCTCTCGGTAATTCATGCAACTATCTTATTTGCAGTGACAAAGGTGGAAACGGTATTAACGAGGGAATGCAATGGGCTTTACTGGGATGCCTGAATAGTATTTTTGTTGAGTGGTATTTTCGAATATATAACAGCAACAATCATGTAGCCAATTACGAGATTGACGATTTTCCTGTTGCACTTGAAGATCCTGCTCTTGTGCAAATGATTGTTAAAAGTACTAAACTGCTTGCTTGTACATACAAGGAAGACAGAGGCATTAGTACAAAACCTAGCGCAATTGAAAATTTTCATGATGCGATCGTTGCAGTTGCTTATGGACTATCGCCTCAGATGATTGAAAAAATTGTTTCGACTATCGAACCAAAAAGAGCATCAGGTATCTCAAATATGGCAGCTCAAATATACGAAGGAAACATACCGGATATATCCAATGCCACTAACTGGTTTAACCACTTTGAATCTAGATTATCAGACTTAGACAAAGAAATTATTAGACATGTTCCTCAAGGAGGAAACTGGATGGATATACCGGAAAGCGTGCCATCACAACGACTTAGGCAAATTAGAGAAATGACTAAGCAAAGGGGGGTGGTCAGAACTACATACTATGGGAGATTAAGACCCGATCAACCATCTTACACTATTGCTACATACTTTAATAGACCCGGAAATGGAACCAATATTCATCCTTGGGAAGATAGAACCATCTCTTTGCGTGAAGCTGCAAGACTGCAATCATTTCCCGATTATTATATTTTCTTGGGTTCCGAAGGAAGCATCCGAAAACAAATCGGCAATGCTGTTCCACCATTGCTAGGATATGCGGTAGGGAAATCACTCAGTAGGTACAAAACAAACGGTACATGTGTTGATGCATTTGCGGGTGCCGGAGGACTGAGCTTGGGTTTAGAGCTTGCTGGCTGGCAAAGTATTTGTGCTTTTGATAACGATAAACAAGCCGCTCTTACCTATTGTTTCAATCGTCCTTCTACTCGTGAAATAACAGAATCTAGAGATAAATGCTTATTCTTGGAAAGAGATATGTACGAATGCGAAGCTCAAAATGAAGTTATTCTCTCGATTAAAAAGATTCTTGGAGGCAGAGAATTAAATTTGCTTGTAGGAGGTCCTCCATGTCAAGGTTTTTCTCATGCAGGTTTTCGTAGGCATGATGATCGCAGAAATGATTTGGCATCTATTTACTTAGAGCTTGCAGCTGAACTTAATCCAAACACTATCATTCTCGAAAATGTTGAGGGTTTGCTTTCTTTTAACAAAGGAAAGGTGGTTAAGGATCTACTTCAAACTTTACGTGAACTTGGCTATAAAGTGGCAGAGTCTCCATGGTTGTTATGTGCTGAAGAGTACGGAGTTCCACAAATGCGTAGAAGGGTGATGATTGTTGCAAACAAAGAAGATGTTATTGAGCCTCCTATTCCTATGTTTCAGAAATGTGCAGGAAGAAGGGAAAAGTTCGAACAACTTCAAATTAATCCTTTGCCATACCCTCATACAGCACTAGATGCCCTGCATGATCTAGATGCATTGGGCAAGAGAACCCATTCTTGCAAAGGGAGTAGATCAGCAAGAAATGGCTATTCACACTGGCTGAAAGATTTATTGACCATTGAAGAATTGCTATCCATCAATGACCACAATATCACCAACTGAAGCGAGTTTTGACCTAAAGAGTTTCATGTAATCTTTATAGTCATTTAAACGGTTTGCATCTTCAATAAGAAGATCTTGGATCAACTTTTGCTTCTCTTTTGCCGAAAGCTTGCCATCCAGTGCGGCATTCCATTTTTCATATATCTCATTTTTTTTCATCTTACTGGCTTCTTTCAATAACTCTTCAATTAAATCCTTATTCTCCTTCACTAGCTTTTTTCTTACTTTTCGATCGTCAATTCCTTTCTTTGCATACACCTCTAACTCTTCGAATGAGATACGAATAGATCGACTAGCTAAACTATTTCTAAGTTTAGATTCTACAGGAGTTTTCTTGTAGCGCTTAAAGGTTAAATCACTCCTGTCTAACCCTGTAAATACGACATTAAAACCTGCAAGTTCTGGGTGTAAGAATAGCGTTAAAAATCTGACATTTCCCGCAGCATACATCGCATAAAGCGCGCGAATGTAGTAATCCTGCATCGCTCTCATCCAATCACTGAGCTCCTTGGCATCAGCATCATTCCTGACTAGCAGCTTATTTCTATCCCACATTGATTGCACTTGCCAACTAGACACGGACTCCCCCGTTTTCTTTTCGCAATGAATCAAACGGTCAACATCTGTTTTGAACAACCTCCTATTTTTACTGGCATTACAGGGTCTGCATGTTGGAAGAAAAAATGGAAAGTGCTTAAATCCGCAAGCCAGTGGTCCCACATGATCTGGGCTGATTTTCTTAAGTTTTTTACCACAGATGTAACAACTTCCTGTGCCCGCCTTGCGATACAAAGCGTCCGCTACCAACCAATCTCCCTCCGACCAATACTCAAACACTCTTCTATCATGCTGATATGAATTTAGATTCTCTTTTGATCTACCGGGATCATGGTTTTCCCTACAACCCAACGGATTGCAATAGTCATGAAACCCATCGAGTCGATCTGGTGGATTGCACATAAATCCTGGACTCAGATAATTAGAACGAATGTGATTAGACTGCTCAAACGCATCTTTTGATATCCCATGCTTATCAAAAATCTCTGTCCGCTCCGGAAACATCTCTCTAATAACTTTTTCTGTTTCTTCTTCACCAATCGTAACTTTTAACGTATTTAAAGCTTCTGTGATAGGTTGTTTTTTCTTAAAAGCAATAGATGAATTCAGTAGAGCATTGAGCCGATTCGTTAATACATGATTTAAGTAAAAATATCCTACGTTGTAGTCTTTACCGCACAGTCTGCATGCTCTATATCCTGTAGGATGAATCATCCTTGCTGTTATTGAAAATCTATCATCAGAATTCCCTTTCCCACGGATCTTGTTTGCATCAGCTTTTTTCACCCACCAATCAAATCTATCCTTGTAAAATTTGTAGAAAGATGTACTTCTCCCCGAGCTCACCTGCCAAATTATTTTTCCATTGTCCTGAACGGCTCCAGGTATATCTGAGTAATTTAGATGATTAACGATCATCTTCATATACTTAATGTAGTTTGAATGCGCCTTGAATTTGCCCCTTCCGTATTTAGGCTTTTTCATAAATTTTGTAATAAATCAGACAATTTGATCCCGAGTGCTTTCGCAAATCTCTCAGCATTAGAAAGTGTAATATTTCTCTTTGCCCTTTCAATCATTCCAACATACGTTCTGTGTACTCTTGCTTTTGCAGCAAGTTCCTCCTGTGAAAGACCAGCTTTCAATCTGGCCTCTCTAAGTCTCTTGCCGAATCTTTTGCTCATTTGCTCTGACATACTCCTGACATAATATGTCTTGTATACTGTTGTTCTACAGACTATAGTCTGTATATATGTTTTTCATGATGAGAAATTTGCGTTTGGCCACAAGAAGGTTCGAGCCGACGCGGTGGTCGGGTTCTTTGGAGGTTTTCCGGAAAACGGCGGCGGCGCGGACGGCTGGGCGCGCGAATTGTTGCAGCCGCCGCGCCGCTAGGACCCCAGATCGATTCGGATTTTTTGTAGCAGCCCCTGCCAATCACGAAAATGCGGTCGCTGGCGCAGAACGCGCCAGCCTTTTTTGGCTTCGCAGCGCAGCCTTTGCCGTCAGTGGCCAAACGCAAATTTCTCCCCCCTCCCCGCCCGTCCCATGAAGTACTTCATCTACGTCCGTAAATCCACGGATACGGAGGACAAACAAGTTCTCTCCATCGAGGCTCAGCTCGCGGAGCTGGCCGAGCATTCCGAAAAAGAACGCCTTGAAATCGCGGCTTCCTTCGAGGAAGCTAAAACCGCCAAAGAACCCGGCCGAACCGTGTTCGCAGAAATGCTTGCCCGTATTGAGCAGGGTGAAGCACAGGGAATACTGTCATGGCATCCGGACAGGCTCGCCCGGAACAGCATCGACGGGGGACGCATCATCTATCTGCTCGACACCGGAAAGCTCCTTGATCTCAAGTTTCCCACGTTCTGGTTTGAAAGCACGCCGCAGGGCAAGTTCATGCTCAATATCGCGTTCGGGCAGAGCAAGTACTACATCGACAACCTGAGCGAGAACGTGAAGCGTGGGAACAGGCAGAAACTGCGCCGTGGCCTCTGGCCGACGGTGGCGCCACTCGGGTACATCAATAACCGCAAGACCCGAGGCATTGATCCGGACCCCGAGATGGCGCCGCTTATCCGCAAGGCTTTTGAAACCTACTCGACTGGCGAATATACGCTCAAGCAGATCAGAGACATGCTGAAGGAGGAAGGCTTGCGCAACTGCCACGGCAACGCGCTCTACCTTTCCGGTATCGAAAAACTTCTCAAGCGTCCCATCTACTGCGGACTGATGCTGTTCAAGGGCGAGCTTTATGAAGGCATACACGAGTCGATCGTTCCCAAAAAACTGTTCGACGAGGTGCAGCGGGTGTTCGTGAAACGTGGCAAGAAACACAGACAGAGAAAGAACGAGTACCCGTTTCTTGGCATGATGCAGTGTGCTTCCTGCGGATGTTCGATCACTGCCGAAAGACAGAAAGGGCACGTCTACTACCGCTGCACGAAAAAAAAGGGACAGTGTAGCGAACGATACGCGCGCGAAGAGTCGCTTGTTGACCAGATGCAAGAAACCGTCGAACAGTTTTCGCTGCCTGAATCCATCGGGAACAAGATGCTTGCGAAGCTCGACGGCGAAGCCGGAGACACAAAACGAGAGAAGCAGGCATCTGCGCAGTTGCTGACGGACGACAAAAGCAACGTCGAAATGCAGTTGCAGACACTGCTGGACTTGCGCCTTGCGGGAGAACTTACGACAGGCGAGTACCGCGCAAAGAAGAGTGGCCTGCTTCATCGCAAGTCAGGGATCGAGGAACAAATCAGGCAGTGCCGAAACGGGGGAACGGATCGGCTCGAACCTGTCCGGATGCTCATAAAAGACGCATTGCAAGCCAAGGATTTGGCATCGAAAGACAACAAGCCAGAACTTCGCGCATTTCTGCTCCGCGTCGGCTCGAACCTTCTTTTGGAACGGCAAAGGCTGCGCTGCGAAGCCAAAAAAGGCTGGCGCGTTCTGCGCCAGCGACCGCATTTTCGTGATTGGCAGCCCCACGGGGAATCGAACCCCGGTTACATGGCTGAGAACCATGTGTCCTGACCGCTAGACGATGGGGCCGTGAGTGCCAGTATAAGATGTGAAAGCTGGGTCTGCTATCATTTGGGAAGCGTGCGCATCGTGCCACTGTTCCTGGGTGTCTGTGTGCTCCTCGTTGTAGGGGGCACTCCTGCGGCGGCGCGTGACTACCGGGAAGGATACACAGAGTTTTTGGCGTTGCGGCCCACAGCCGATGGTGCGCTTCCTGTAGGCACCATCACGAAGAACACACTGCGGTTTCTCATGACCCCGGGCTCGTACGATATTCTGAACTATGAGGAGGGAGAGGAGAGCTACTGTCGTCGGTACGTGATGGAGAGTGTGGCACTCGCACAATCGAGAAAGATGCGGAAGGGCCTTCCGGTTTCATTCAGCATCACCGTACGTGGAAGCGGAGCCGACTACTGTGAGGTTGTCGATCCGGATGTGGACTACGACGAGGCGTCGTGCGCTCAACCACAGCAGGGAATTGGCTGTCAGTGCAGTACGGACTCAGACGGCGTTCAGCGTTGTCAGACGATGCGCCTCCCGCGTTTTTCGCTCACCCTCACGAAGCAGGATGATCGCCTGGTCGTCGAAGGACTCTCAGGACCCATCCGGATTGCAAGACGTCCACAGCAGCGCCTGCCGTATGAGTGGGGAGGGAGTGAATTCTACGACTACGCGCGCGTTGTGACGCGTGGGGAGCTCCGCATGGTACCTCTTCCGACTGGCGCTTCAGCACACGTCTACACAACTCCCTGGAAACCTGTGTTCAGTGACCTTCGTGGTATTGGGTACCTCCGTACGGAGACACGTCAAGGACCGTGGGTGTTCGGGACTCTCTACGATGGCCCGCCGCACAACCGGTCCTCATACCTCTGGTCCTCCCTCTTCATGAGCTACGACGAGTGCTTGGCGGGTGGACAGACGCCATTCTGTCTCAAGAGAGAGGGGAACAAGCTGGTCATTGCGAGTCGTTCCGAAGCTCTCGGGACTACCCTCACGCTTTGGATGGATGAGCACTTCAAACGCTAGTAGGCCTTTGCGAAGAGGGCCCACTGTTGTGCGGGGGCACCAGAGACGAGATCCTTCTTTCCCTTCGTGTGAGCAGGATCCCCCAGCAGCCGGATTGTTGCTTTCGTTTTATTCTGAATCGCGTGGGCGCTCTCGACGGTCCCGTCCCAGGGGACCCAGACGAAGCCTCCGTCTTGATCGAGGATATCGGTGAGTTCTTTCGCGGAGGAGACCGTGTGCGTGTGGTCCTCAAGGTACTTCTGCGCTTGTGCGTAGAGGGTCTGCTGGATGTTGTTGAGGAGGGTCTGCACCCCCGAAGGAGTGCATTGAGAACAAGGAAGTGGTCGCTTCTCGCCGGTATCGCGGCGCACGACGGTCACCTCATGAGCAGCGATGTCCTTCGGGCCGACCTCGATCCGGAGCGGCACTCCCTTAAGTTCCCACTCGTTGAATTTGAATCCAGGTGATTTGTCCTCGCGCTCATCAACCTTTGTGCGGATTCCTTCGAGCGAAGCGGCGATCGTGCGGCACGCATCGAGTGCTGCCTTCTTCTCACTCTCCGATTTGTAGATCGGGACAAAGACGACTTGAACCGGCGCGATCGCCGGAGGCAAACGTAATCCCTTCGCATCCCCATGGACAACGATCACTGTTCCGATCTGCCGTGTGGAGAGTCCCCAGCTTGTGATCCATGGACGCTGCGGCTTTCCTCCCTCATCGAGGAACGAGATGTCGTACGCTTCGGAAAATCCTTGTCCGAGGTTATGCGATGTTCCCGCCTGGATCGCCTTCCCGTCGCGGGCGAGCGCCTCGGTCGTGAGGGTATAGAGCGCCCCTGCGAACTTGTCATGGTCGGGCTTTTGCCCGTGAAGCACCGGAAGCGCCAGCGTCTCCCGGTCGAAGTCCGCGTACATCCTGAGAGCGCTCTGCGCCATCTCGTCCGCCTCTTCTTTCGTTGCGTGGACCGTGTGCCCCTCTTGCCAGAGGAACTCGAGGGTCCGGAGGAACGGCCGTGTGCGCATCTCCCACCGAACGACGTTCGCCCATTGGTTGATTTTCAGGGGAAGGTCGCGGTGACTCCGGATCCACTTCGCAAACGTTGCATACATGATCGTCTCGCTCGTCGGACGGATGTAGAGCTTCTCGCTGAGTTTCTTCCCACCTCCTTCCGTAACGACCGCGCACTCCGGCGCAAATCCTTTGACGTGCTCCTTTTCCTTTGCGAGGATCGACTCCGGGATGAAGAGGGGGAAGTAGACGTTCGAAACGTTGAGTGCCTTAATCCGCCGGTCGAGGTCGCGCTGCATCGCCTCCCAGATCGCAAACCCGTAGGGCTTAAAGATGATGCAGCCACGGACGAGCGCGTGCTCCGCGAGTTCTGCTTGCTCGACGCAATCCAAGTACCACTGGGGAAAATCCTTTGTGGGATCGGCAATGCGCGTCATTACCGGAAACTCTACCAGAGGAGAGCACTTGAGGAGAGCGCTTTGCTACACTGTGCGTTTGTGCGGGGCTCCCTCCAAACATTCTGGGCATGGTACGAGCGGCACATACTGCTCTACACGGTCGTCGCGGCTCTCCTCTTCTCGCTCCAGCTCATTCACCTCTACTGGCTCGCGACCGATGTCATTGCCTTGCGCCTTCTTGGTCAGAACCTCTTCTCCCCGCCGCCCTTCTGGAAGTACCTCATTATCGTTGTAGATTACACGGAGGTTCCGGCGTTGATCTCGACGTCGCTGCTGTATGCGCACGACTGGCGAGTGCAGGGATTTCGCTGGAAGAGTTTCTCCTTCCTCTGTTTCCTCAATGCACAGTGGCTCCACCTCTTCTGGATCACGGATGAGTTCGTCATCAGCCAGCTCCTCGGAGCTTCCGAGGCGATCCTCTTCCCGGTCTGGCTCGTGTGGATCGCGATCTTCATCGACTACCTCGAGCTCCCGGTGATCGTTGATACGATGGGGAGACTCCTCGGTTCGGTTGCCCGCCACCGCCTCCCCGCGTACCTCCGGGAAGTCCGCTACAACCTCTGGCACCTACGCTAGAGGGTGCGGGAGATATAGATGCCGATCCATGTGACGACGGCGCCGAATGCAATCCCTCCGAGGACTTCCATGAACGAGTGGCCGAGGCGCTCGGAGAGACGCTGCATGCGCTGGAGGAGATTGAGCACCTTCGCCTGCTCTCCGACTTCCCGGCGGACGCTTACCGCGTCGTACCAGACGATGGATGCAAGAACGAATGCGATGGCGAACTCCGGAGACATCGGCCCGAGTTTCTCCCAGACAACGATGAGGAGCGACGTCACGAATGCGGAGTGCGTGCTCGGCATCCCCCCGGGATGAAACAACTTCTCATGCCAGTTCCCTGTCCGGATCCACTCAAGAGCAAGTTTCGCAAGCTCGCTCAAGAGGAGCACGACGAGCGGGATTAGGAAGAGGTAGTCGTGCAGTAGGTCGCGAATGACCGTCATGGTGTGATTCTACCCTCAGTTGACAGCTTCGAAGCGGATTGCAGCCACCTGCGGCGCATCATTGCGCTGTGGGGATGTGTAGTACGTGACGTCCGGGAGCCGTAGTTCCTGCGGACCCGCCTTGAGTCCTTCGATGACGCGCTTCACTTCCCGATCTTGAACGTGCACGTTGATGGCACCTCCTGGCCCACCGCGGAACCCTAGACCTCCCTGCCGTCGGATGGCATCGCTCATTTGCCCGCTGCAATTCGTCTTTTTTTTGCCCCCTTCCTGTGTATTTGTCACTGTGTAGATGCGGTAGGACTTCGATCCAACGCGGAGAACAACCTCCTTGCCACGGCGTGAGAACTCCACTGTTAGTCGTTCGCGGCCAACGTTGAGGGAGAATGGCACACCAAGGAGAGAGCGGTTGCTGAGCTCGGGAGCTTCGAGATCCGGAGGGTGGCGCTGGTCTCTTGGGCCCTCTACGTTCCGCCGTGCTTGCCCTTGCTCGAGCCTCTCTCCGTAGCGGTTGATGATCATATATGAGAGCCAGCCGAAGCTGATCATTCCCGTCCACTTGAGAAATCTGCGGAAGAAGGTGGGGTTCTCCTTGGTGCCGGCGGCCCACGTCCAGAAGCGGTTCGCGAGGTACGCCGCCCCGATTGCGAGCAGCGCAATCCCTGTGTAACGGGCTGCCGGATGCTCTTTTGCCCACTCGAGAGTTTTCGAGTAGAGGAGATCTGCGCGGCGAGCCGTGGTTTCGAGCTGCTCACCGAGCTTTCGGCCAGCGCGACCGAGCACTTCGCCCGTTCCACCCATCTCTCCCGAGAGACGCTCGAGCTCTGTGCGCAGTGTTTGGAGTTCTGCACGTACCGTTTCGTTCACCTTCTCTGCATGCCTCTCCAGATACTGCCGGATGTCCCCGGCCCACTCTCGTGCTTGTTCTCCTCGTGGCAACCTCTCCCGTAATTTCTGGAGAGCCTCCATCGTCACTGCCTGCCCTCCGCGTAGCTGCTCCTGCAGGGTCTCGAGAGGTGATTCTGCTGGCCGTTCAGGGGCGTGAGGGTGTGTCATCTATTACTGCGACGGTGATTCTCCGCGATTGATGGAAGCAAGATCTTCAAGGAGGCGGTTGTAGTCCTTCGAGCCGCCCCACATGTCGCAGGTGAATGACGCTGGATCCCTGAGATTGTCCTTGCCGCCGAGATCGGCAACCCACTTTCTCTCCTGGGTATTGAAGGTCATGTAGAGGTACTTGTTAAAAACCCACCCGTACTGCTTCGTGTAGTACGATCCATGCTCGTTCGCATTAATGCGGCGCATGAGTTCTTCGCCCTTTTTCACCTTCTCCCGCTCTCCTTCAGGTACGGCGTCCCGACCGGTGAAGGCGTACTCCATGCGTTCCCTCTCTACGCTGGACATCTTGTCCCACATTGCTTTCGGATCGGCGAGGAGTCGCTCAACGTTTCGCTCAGCTTCCAGGAGAGCGACCTGGAAGTCCGCCGAGCCCTGCTCCCCAGGGCTCGTTGCCTCTGCAAGGACCTTTTGCGCAATGGATGCACTGTGTTTCTCGAGAAGTTCGCGAGTCTTCTCCATCCCATACAGGCGTATGTAGCGTGGAGCATCCCCATCGGGCCACCAATTTTTCAAATTCTCCTCCTCGCACCGAACGCAGAAATTGACGTACGCGTGCTGGACACGCCCGAGGAGGTGATGGAAGACTGCCTGCTCGAGCCGGGTCTGTACCGCTGGCTTTTCTTGCCCTCTTCCGAATCCGAATACATTCCGTATCATACCGAGAGGGCCTCGGTCTTTTTCTTTTCCTTCTTCTTTTTCTTTTGAGAGTACTCCTTCTGAGAGTACTCCTTGGATGACGAGGGCAGCGTAGAGACTGTCGATCTGCCTTCTCTCGAGCTCCTTGGCGTACCGTTTCGCTGCCTCTGCAGGGTCTGGTGCGTCGAGTATCTCGTTGAGCTCTTTGAGACGCCTGCGTGACGCAGGATCATCGGACTGTCCCTGCAGTTTCTTTCGTTCCTCCTCAAGTTGAGGTCGTTCGCGTGCAAGCTGTCCGGCTGCCTCCGCATGCTCGAGAAGTTCGGTGACCGAGCCGTATGCCTGAATGGCATGAGCCGCATCCTTACGCTGAGACCAGATGAAGTCGACTTTTGCTTCGACGTAGCGCTTGAGGGCATCTTGGTAGGCCTTGACCTCATCAGGGGTCAGATCTCGCGGTTTTCCGTCTTCACCTTCCATCTTCACTGGAATGGTAACGGTCGTCGTATGTGCGACGAGCGCTTCAACCTTCTTACGGTCCACCTGCTGGACCCTCTTTACGAGATCTTGTACGTCTCTCCAAGCCTCCCCACTGATGAGACGTCGTGTTCTCTCGACGGTACGGTACGTGCCCAGTGGCATGACGAAGAATTCATACCAATCGAACATGCCGGCATCCCACGCATGCCCGACGCGCTCTCCAAAGTCATACGTCCGCATGTCTGTGAAGAGCGAGACGAGATCGTTCTCCTTTGCCCAGTCCTCAGCGGTGCGTTCTTGAGCCTCCTTCCACTTGTGCCCTTCATAGGCGCCATAGATGACGGCGGAGACCGGGATCGTCGCGAGTGCAACCGGCCAGGCCACTGCAGAGCCGACTCCGATGATGATGCACACGCCGGCACCGGCACCGACTCCTGCCGTCGTGAGCTGTGCAACGTGGTATGCGTACTCCTGTTTGTAGAGGTCTATGACCTCTTTTCTCACGCCGCTCCGTTCTGCTGCATCAATCTTCTGTGCCGTCTCGATCATCTCGACGACGGTTCCGAAGATCGCAACGGAATCGAGTACGACAGGAGCCGCTCGTCCTGCACCTCGGAGGAGCCGCAGAACACGTGAGGTCTTGCTGAGGGCTCCTGCGAGATCGCCGCCACCCTCCACGACCTTCAGTGCACGTGCTAACCCCCGTTCGCTGCTCATGACCTTGCTCAACACCGATACGTCCTCAACTTTTCCTGCAGCAGTATTCAGCGCGCGCAGAAAATTCGCCGGATCGTCTGCCGTCTCAAGATGCTTTAGGAGCACTTTTGCGAACTCTGGCGACTCGTTGAGCGCCTTCTGGAGTTTCGGATCCAGAGGCACCTTCGCTTTCTCCAGTGCTTCCTGTGCTTTGGATGATCCTTTTACAACCTCACTCCAAGGCCTCGCTTTTGGCGCCTCAGGTACTCCTTTAGCTGCTGCTTCCCCTTTTGGGATCTCTGGAGTCGTCGGCGGTGTCTTTGGCTGTTTCGGAGGTGCGAAGGAGGGGCAACGCATTGCCTCCGCCATCTCGTCTTCAAACTTGCCGAGCTTATCCACCCCGCTGTATTTTTCGACATGCGACAGCCAATCCGGTGCGTCTCCAGCTACCTTCGTTGTCTTCAGGTGGTTTTGAATCGCCTGCGCCAATCGTTCCTTGTGGATGCGGACCTTTTCCGCGTGCTTGGTGTCGAACATGGCCTTCAGCAACCCCCTGCGCTTGGAATAGAGGTCCATTGTCTTGTACATTTCGTCGAAGTCACGCCACGCCTTAATCGCGTTTTTGATGTCCTCCGGTCCGCATCCCGGGTGGAGTAACTTCAGTGCGTTCTGGAGCCTTATGTGATAGACAGGCAGATACCAGCTTGTATTTTTCAGGTACGCACTGAGGAGCTTCGGGTCCTTTAGGACCGTGGAGGCTGTTATCACATCCATTACCATATGCGGTAGCCAACCTGCAATCCGCACGAACGTGCCTCGGCTTGGGAGGATCAGTCGCCCCTCCAGGATCGTCTTCAGCGTTGCTCTCCCGACGAGGTATGCGACTCCGGCTTCTCCGTACATCACTGCCAGATTTTGCTCGCTATCGCTTTCTTGTCCCGTTGCATAGTCGAAGAGGCGATCACACCCTTCAACCATGAAGTCGAGTGGCTTCTTGGCGCCGTTTTTTATGTTGTAGAGTGTCCAGCCTCCTACATCACGGATGATCACCCAGCCATTCCTGTCGAGCTCGTTCCCGACCTCGTCGTAGCGGTTTCCTCGGATCGCGTCATAGAGGTCGCGTGCTCGCTCGAACGCCTCCTGCCCCGCTCCCAGGGCGACAGCTCCGGAGACTCCGCCAGCTTTGAGCACCTGCTCCCACAACGTCTGCTCCTTCTTCACCTTCTCCTTCCCGACGTCGCAGCAGTAGAGGTACACGTTCTCAACCTCCGTCCGGTACTCAGGAGGAATGGTCTGGAGTGCTGTTTGCAGGGATTTCTGTATTTGTGCGAGATCCATGTTCTTGAGAGCAGCCTCCCCGACCTTCAAGGCGATATTCTTGAACAGGTTGACGTAGCGGTTCGTGCCGAGCTTCTGGTGAGCTTCGTTTTCGCTCTCGGAGAGGAGGGCGATGCTCTTGAAGACGAGTGGGAGAGTACCCTGCTTCGTGAGCTCATGGGTACGTGAGAAGTAGTAAAGCTGAAAGGCGTCGCTGAGCCGAATCGTCTGCTTGGTAAGCACGATAGCATGTACCGCCTTCTCTACTTCCTTATCCTTTTGCGCATCACCATCCGAAGCGGTGGACAGTGCCGCGATGATTTTCTTAACAAACTCCTCGCTGCGGATTTTTTCGATGAGCCTTCCGAGAATCTTCTTCGAACGCTCGCTGAGCTTCGTTTCCCCTGCCAGGATGTCCTTGAGCCTTTCAGCGGGGAACTGGTTTAACTGCCGGTTGTCTGCAAGTAGAAACACGAGCAACCTTCCGCACTCCTCCTCGAATACTTTGTACTCCTCAGTAGTCTTGAATGAGCGATCTTGTGGGTCAAGGAGCTCGGCAAAGACGACCTGCGCGAGGCGTGGTCCGTAAGCTTCCCGTCGGTCGATAACATCCTTCCCGGCCTCCAAGAGCCCCCTCGCGACTCCGCTGAAGTCCCCGCGTACGAGCGAGGGCACATTTACGTTTCCGATGGCTTCCACAAGCCTTTTCCCGAGCGCTCCGGAGACAGTTCCACTCTGCTGGAGAAGGTTAGTTGCCTCGCGGAACGACAGGTCCTCAAACTTCTTTCCTTGAAGTTGTGCGGCTTTTTCCAGCAGGGGTTTGCACTTCGTCAGGTATCCAAGGACGAGTTTTGCCCCCTCTACCTGCTTTGGTGAGAAGTCGGCGGCGGGCGGTTCCGGGATCACCTTAATCGTTCGGAGGAATTCCCGGCTTCCCGCTTCACCTTTTGCAGCCCATGTTGCGATATCCCGCATCAACACAGGCCGTGTGACTGTTTTCTCTCCCTCTTTCACCTCGATGTCTCGCTGCGCATTCTGGAGTATCAGTGCCGCCTCATTGGCAAAGGTCCGTGGGCTTCCAGAAATTCCAGCCTTTCGCGCGACGTCGTACTGCATGAGAAGCGTTGATTCGAAGAGCTTCTGACCAGCAATCTCCTCGAGTTGTTCGGCTGCTTTTTTCGCTTTCTCAGCGGCTGGTCCAGCTTTTTCGGGGATATGCGGGGCACCGGGTTTCAGCTGTTTGAGCTTGGCGAATGCCTCGCGCATTTTCTTGACCTCATCCCATGTCTTGAAACCGAGGTAGGCAAGCAGGACCGCGATGCCGAGACCGACCGTCCACTTGACTACGCTCCAGGCTGACCCGACTTTCTCTCTCACTTTCTCGGTTCCACGGCTTGCCTTCCTCCAGAGGAATCTCAAGAGCAAGCCACCGGCGACGACGAACCCGCCGACAATGGCGATGTTCTTCGCTTTCTCCTTCGTCTCCGGGCCCCATGTCTTCGGGTCGTACCACTTCTCAACTGAAGTGCTGAGGGTCGTGAGGCGCTCATGGGTGAGGCGGAGGATCGCCTTGCGCGCCTTCTCATTCCTCCTCAAGACTTCAGGGATCTGATTCGCGCGGATCCGTTTCTCGAGATCCTCGAGGTCCTCCTTCGTGAGAGCGAGCAGGCGCTCCCGGATGAGATCGTCCGTGACTTTGTTCGGGTGCTTCTCCAGATCGAGTTTGATCGTCTCAAGGAAGATCCGAACCGTTTCCGGTGCCTGCTCTGGTGTTTTGACAGGGGTCATTGCTTGTGGGTTAATCCTTCGTAGAAGGATCGGAGACTTGCGCCGATCGTGTTGATCACTCTTCCCACGACGTTGCTCCCCAATACCAAGGTTCCTTTGCCAATGTCACATCCGACACGCACAACTTCGCCCAAAACATCGAGCATCCTCTTGTGGATCTCCTGTTGCTCGCGGTGTAGCGAGGATGACTCACCCTCAGCCTGCAATGGATGGCGTGTTGTGTGGTGCATGGTTACGGTGATAGAACCCACTTCTTTGCTGTATCATCCCACTTCCACGTGGCTTTATCGCCAGCGACTGCATTTGCATCGATCTCATTGAGACGGTCGATCACTTGTATAAAGTCCGTGCGGGCGTTCCATGTGAGGATTCCTCGGCCATCCTGAAGGCTAAATTGCACAACGTTCATGGCGAGCGTGTCGTCCGTTGTTACCCTGAGGATGCTGATGCGCGGTTTATCGATGGAAAGAGCCTTGTCCAGCGCTACAGGATCAACGGTTGCACTCACCGGAAGCCTTAGCTTTCCCCCCTTTTCAATTTCCAGGGGCGAATTCAGTTTGGTAATTGCCACTTCTTTTGCGTTCGTCAGTTTCGGCAGCACCTCACTCAGCTTCGTCGCTTCGGGGAGCTTCGGTTTGCCATCAGGGTCAACCTGAGCCTCGGGTACGGTGAGTGACCAGCCTTCAGCCCCCTTCGTGGCGGAGATCGCTTCCCCGAAGGTCACAGCCTTCACACCGGCTTTCTTCCATTGCCCGTGATTGATGACTTTCGTCTTCAACTCCTCGAGCCGCTTCGCGTCGGCCTCTTTCTTTGCCGTCTCGCGATCAACGAGCGTGTCGAGTGTCACCGCGATCGGCTGTTCGGGTGTTCCATTCTTTGGATCTGCTTTTCGCAGTTCGGCGATGTGCTCAAGCGTCCGCTGCTGAAGCTTGGCAGGGTCTCTGTCCTCCGGTTTCAGTTTCATCCATGCCCGCTCGCTGATTTTCCGGTCGAAGGTGATCGTGTTCTGCGAGGGGGCTTCTTTCTCGGCATCAACGGCTGCCTGGATCGCATCCACGGCATTGAGCCGATCGAGGCGGTCCTTCGCCCAGTTCACGACATTTCCGATGAGCGGAGTCTTCGGATCGATTCCTAAGAGCGACGGAGAGGAAAGAGCGTAGTAGAAGGCCTTCTCGAGCCAGCGACCAATGTTCTTTGCGATCTTGGGAACATCTTCTCCAAAAAATGCGATGACCGATCCGATGATCGGCATCTCCTTCATTGCCTTGATCGCGGGAGTGAGGTACTCCTCGACCTTTTCTTTGAACTTCTCGAAGCGGCTCGGAGTGGGAGGCTTGATGCGTTCGAGGAGCTTCACCATGTCTGCCCGTGTTTCGAGTTCCGCAAGCTTCTTGGTGAGTTCCGCGTCTCCTGCAATCTTCTCAAGCTCCTGGAGCTTCTCATCGAGGATAGTCACTACTTCCTTCGGCGGGGGATCCTTCTCTTTCCCTGCAAGGTTGATCAGCTCGTCCAGCGCTTTGAGTTGCTCTTTTGTGAGCTTCTGTACTTCCTCTTTGAACTTCGGCACCTCGCTGCGCAGCGCCCAGATTTCTTTTGCCTTTTTTTCCAGGACTTCAACAGGCTCGGGCATAGATCTGGTCGTTAGGATTTATCAAGCATGAGCGAAATCTTTGCATTGGGGATCTCAGTCTTCTCCTTAGGAGTTGCAGTGCCCTCGTTTGCCTCCATAGCGTCGGTGAGTTGTTTAAGTGTTGCCGTATACGTAGTGCCCTCGATCGTGAATGAGATCTGGACCGCCGCTGAGTCGGTTGCGTTCGGCGCGGTGAGGACGGTCTTCGTCGGTTCCGTATCCTTGCCCGTTGCCCTTATCCGATATAGCTTCTTCCCCTCGATCTTTATGGTGCCTTGTGAGAGGATGAGTTTCTTTTCGTTGTAGTTGATACGAAGTGGTTCGGTTACCACTTTCTCTGTATTGAGCTTGAGTCCTTCTACTCCAAACAGGTTCTCTGGTGGTTTTTCCGGCGTCGGTGCAACAACCGGCGCAGGATTCAGTACATCGTAGATGCTCGGTGGGGGAGTATCCGCCGTAATCTGTTTCGATCCCTTCTTCAGGAGGTGGTCCTTATAGGCTCTCATCCACTCCTGTTTGACCTTCTGTGTTTCCTCCGCGAGGCGGCGTCGGTGCTCAGGGGTGAGGCGCTTATCGTTCTCTGCTTCCTGTAGTGCAATCCGGTACCTGATTCCCGCGGCTGCCTCACGAAGCGCGGGAGGCGAGAAGGGGAAGCTCTCGATGATGCCGGCGATGAGTGAGAGGATAACGTTACGAATGTCTTCTGCCGTAAACCAGTCCTTCACGAAGGGCGGGAGCTTCTCGTAGACGGTCTTCACGAGGGAGTCCACTTTGTCGACGAGACGCTGTTCCGGTTGGGAGCGGAACCGTTCGATGTACTCATCAACGCCAGTGAGCTCGTCGTCAATGTCCTTCGCGAGGAACGCGAGCTCTTTCTCGCGGTCCGACTCTTGGTCATTGATATCATTGAGCGCTTTCACGAGCGCCTCAGCATCTTGTGCAGTGAGTTCCTTCGTCAGTCTCGATTCAAGAGCTCTCCATTCTGGTGTGCCTGGCTGCGATGCGCGCATCTTTCGGAGAGACTCGAGGAGTCCCCCGAGCGCCTGCGCTCGCTTCTCAACCTCCTCAGAAGATTCCTGTTGCGCAGAAGCTTTCTCGGGCAGGGTCTTGCGCAGCGCATCCAGTGCCTGGCGTACGTCCTTCACAGTTTTCCTGTGTTCCTCCAGTTTCTCAGGTTTCGGCCCTTCGGGAGGTGCTGGCTGATTCTGGGGTGTGTTTGGATCTGCCATGGGGAGTTAGGTGAATTTTGTTGTGAGATGCTCTGCAGCTTTAGCGATCGTCTGGATGTATGCGGTCAATTGCTCCGTCCATGGGATGCCGTCTCCCTTCGAAAGGATGGCATCGAGTTTTGCGCACTGAGCCGGGTTCATATGGGCGAGGTGCCGGACCCAGTACGCGCGCTCGCCTTCGGTGATGAGTCGGCTCCGGAGCACCTTTGCCTGGAGGAGCTGCAGATTCATGTGAGTGTGAGAGTGTGAGGGTGCGTGTGCTGATTTTCTTTTCTCTTGAATTATACATGATTTTGCGATTTCTCGCAATATAAGCCCAAAACAAGAGATGCTACGGTCCCGGCGCATATGAACATCCAGCACTTTGAGAAGGGGCTTCGGTATAGCGATCGCGAACTCCTGCTCCTCGCGAAGAAGATCGGGAAGCTTGCGACGTACTGCAAGAAGCTTAAAGATGCGTCGTCGGCGATCCGCGTCGAGGCCGAGCGCCGAGAGACGGAGAAAGTGCGTGATCAGGTGAAGGTGATGATGACCGTGGAGCTCCCTCACAAGACGCTCCGTGCGGAGTCGCGCCGCCCCGCCGTTCTTGATGCCATCGACCGTTGCATCGAGAAGCTCGAACCGCAGATCAAGAGGTACAAGGAACTTACTACACGGAAAGGCTACGTACGATTGCGCCTGCGGAAATCTCGCCACTAATCCCAGGAAACGCGCTCGAGCATCGGGAGCACCGTGATCCAGGTTTGTCCTCGTGCGAGGACCATGGGGTTTCCTTCGAGATCCTCGAAGAGGAAGGGGCTCTGCCGCTCCGCCTTCTGCCAGAATCCCCTTTGCACAGTGCCATTGCGGAAGAGGAGCGCGCGCCCTTTCCCTTGGAGGTCGATCCGCAAGCGGCCAAGTTCGCCGATCTCCGTGACGGGTTCCTCGAGGATGAGGACACTGTTCGGCTGTGCATCACTCACAACGCCGCCATTTGTGCGTGTGTAGCCCTGTGAGAAGTGGTCGTACCGGTACTCGATATCATGGAGAGGACTTAAGAAATCAAGTCGGATCACCCGAGCACCTGAGCCACTCTGGAGTGCTCCGATGGAGTAAGGAGGCCATGCGATCGGCTCCAGTGCTTTCCCCTCTGTGAGGGTTTCTATTCCCTCCTTGATCAGGAAGAGGTTGTGGGGCTCCGGGACCTCTTCATCACGGACGAATTCATCAGGAAACCGCAGCCCATTGACAGCGGGTACCCCGAGTTCCTCGAGTCGTTCGAAGGCCTGTGGGCTCCCACCCGCAAAGAGCATGAGATTCGTCCACGGGAGAGCCCCATCAATGAAGTAGGGTCGAAGCGATCGCACGGGTCCGATCACGTGCGGTAGATCACTGAGATCGTAGATCGCATTGAACCGTGAGATGAATCCCTCGACGAGGAACTCCTGGATCATCAGCGCATCCGCAAGTCCCCGCTGGTGGGGGCGAGCCACTTCATGGTTCTCGATGATGACACTGACGGGGATACGGTACTGCCTGCCGGAGGGGAGTAGCGTGAGGTTACTGAGGAAGAGTGCGACGTTACTGACGTTCTGCTCTGCCCGACCGCGAACCGTGGAAAGCGTTCGTCGCCCCCGCACGAGACCTTCGTCGATTGCGTTCGAGAGGAAGCGGATGTGGAGAATGAGTGCTGCGCTCACGAGCATGGTGAGCAGAAGGGTGAACGCAGCGAGGAGGCGTTGGATGAATCGCATGGTGATCGCGCTGCTACTTCTCTTTTTCCTTCTTGGGTGGAGCGGCTTCGGCTTCCGCCGGAGCTCCCTCTGTTGCCGTGGGTGAGGCTCCCTCTTCCGATGGAACGCCTTCCGGAGCCGCTGCTTCCGTCGTCGGCGGTGGAGCGAACTCCTCCTCCTTCCGTGGCTCCTGGGCCGTGACGAGGACCGTCTTTGGAGGTTCGAGGACTTTTACGTGTGGGGGAAGTTGCAGGTCTGCGACCGTCACCGCGTCGTGGAAGGCGGCAATCTTCTCGATGCCCACAGGAAGGTCGTGTGGGAGATCCGCGGGGAGGCAGCGGACGTGGACATGCGCAGAGACAATCACGAGCACACCGCCGAGCTCCTTCACGGCTGGCGCTTCACCCGTTGCGCGGATGGGGACTTCGGTCTCGATTTCCTTCTGCATGTTCACGGCATAGAAGTCGGCGTGGATCTCGCGCCCCGAAACGGGTTCGAAGGAGATGTCCTTGAAGAGAACAGGGGTCTTTCGGCTTTCAATTTCGAGTTCCACGAGCGTGCTCTCACCAGCTTTCACAAATGCACGGTGGAGATCGAGCTCCTTGCATTGGAGGAGCGTGTTTTGCACCCCGCTCCCATACAGGACGCAGGGCACCTGTCCGGACTTCCGGAGCTTCTTCACGTGAGTCTCACGCGGCCGGAGCGCTGCTTTGAGGGGAACCATTTCCATAGAGGGGGTCTTAGAGTAGGACTCATGGTTATCTCGGTCAACGCCGCTACAGACTCCTCGTTACAGACTCCTCTAAGGATTATGATATATCGATATATCAGTATGTGAGTACTTGGTCTCCATAGGGACTACACCAGAAAGGTGCTCCCCATGAGGAGGGGTAGTGGGCGGTTACTATGGCACCTTTTGCCACTTCCAGAAGTACTTCAAAGCGTCCCGCAGATGTGTGCGTACAGTCCACTTCGTGAGGAGCGAGAAGGGGCCCCCCTCGCTCAGGCGGCTCTTGCGGTCGGTCGCGCAGACGAGCGGGAAGTAGATGACGCGCTTCCCCGCAAGGGTGCAGCGGCGGCAGAGATCAATATCGTCGAAAAAGAGGAAATACCGTGGATCGAAACCGCCGAGCTCCTTGTAGAAGAAGTGTCGCAGCAACAGGCATGCTCCCACGACCCAATCGACATCGCGCACGGTCTTCGTATCCATGTCCCGCTGAACGTAGCGGTCCACGGGCGTTGGAAAGAGCCACTTGAGAATCGTGCGTTTGAGGAAGACAGCCGTTATCGTCGGGAAGCGGCGAAACGAGTCGCGGATGCTTCCGTCGGGGTGGACGAGTTGTGGTGCGAGGATGCCAATGTCTGGATGTTGCTCCATCTCCGCGACCATGCGCTCGAGCCCACGTGGTTCGAGCTCGTTATCGGGGTTGATGATGAGGAGGTACTCGCCGTGTGCATGGCGAATGCCGAGTGCATTCCCCTGGCCGTACCCGAGATTTCTCCGTGCCTCGACAATCCGCACGCGCGGTTCATTGCGGAAGCGGTTGCGGAGTGATCCGATCGAGTCGTCCTGTGAATGATTGTCGACAACGATGATCTCCATCTGATCCGCGATGGTCTGCGCGAGCAACGCCTGCACGCACCGGATCGTGTCCATCGGCGTCCGGTAGTTGAGGACGATCGCAGAAACGATGGGAGAGGAAGTTTCCGTCATCGGGCATCGGAACCTCTCTTCAGATGAAGAGAGCCGCGAGGGCGAGGGTCAGCGTCGAGAAGAGCTTGATGAGCACATGGAGCGACGGGCCCGCGGTATCCTTGAAGGGGTCACCGACGGTGTCGCCCGTGACCGACGCCTGGTGCGCGGGACTGCGCTTGCCTCCATACTCTCCGCTCTCAATGAACTTCTTCGCGTTATCCCAGGCGCCGCCTGCGTTATTGAGGTACGTGGCGAGGATGACGCCGACGATCGTTCCGACCATGAGGAGACCTGCGGCCGCCTCGGCGCGAAAGACGACGCCGACGAGGATGGGAGCGACGACCGCGAGCAGTCCGGGC
>Ga0213870_1000284_pt1 | contig 26251 bp, 33 predicted proteins | sample WICALVC2017_Meta_FD_160119 | JGI IMG/M metagenome (GOLD analysis project Ga0213870, IMG submission 160119) | Freshwater microbial communities from subterranean cave lake in Wind Cave National Park, South Dakota, United States - WICALVC2017 | ecosystem: Environmental > Aquatic > Deep subsurface >... | reverse complement strand
GTGTCGGCATTTCATAGAGCAAGTCCTTCAAAATGAGTATCAATGACAGGATGGGCGCGATCACGTTCCGAAATGTCCGAAATGTTAAGCGGCCATGCAATAGAAATCATCGGATCGGTAACATTCAGTGCCCCTTCAGACTCGCGATGGTACGCCACAGAATGTAAATAAATCAATTCGCAGTCATCCGTTAGCGTCTGAAAACCATGTGCAAATCCCTCTGGAACGAACAAACTTTTGCGATTCTCGGCAGAAAGAATTTCCCCATGCCAGCGCAAAAAAGTCGCCGATTCTTTTCTGATATCAATCGCAACATCAAATACTTCCCCTTTGATGCAACTCACAACCTTTGTCTCGGCATGTGGGGGATGCTGAAAATGCAAGCCGCGAACTGTTCCTTTTTTACGTGTGAGGGTATGGTTGATCTGGGCAATAGGTTTGTTAAGGCCAACCTCATGAAATTCGTCGGCACAGTAAAAGCGAGACAAAAAGCCGCGATAATCTTCAATAACCGTGCGCTGTATAACCATCAGTCCAGACAATGGGGTGGGGATCAGGTTAAAGCGCGACATGTTTAATGACTCTTTCTACTTTATATGTCGTCGAAAAATAACCACCCGTTTTTGAGGTGCCTCGAAATTCGATCGCTTTGGTCTCTTTAAGTTGCGCAAGCCAACGTTCAACATTTTTTGCTGAAGTTTTCATTTTTTCGGCAAGCAATGGAACACGCAAACCAGGATGCTCCGTAATGATTGTCAGCAAAGCATTTACTCCCTCATTTACTCCCTCATTTACTCCCTTATTTGCTCCCTTATTTGCTCCCTCATCTTTTGATTCAGCAGTCGGCTTCGAAACGGTTATCGCCATTCCACCTTTTGATGAGTTCACAATATTTGTCGCAAAATAACCGCCTGTTTTTGAGTTGCCTCTGAATTCTATCTCATTGTTTTTTTTTAGTTTCCTGATCCAACGTTCAGCATTTTTTGCTGAAGTTTTCATTTTTTCGGCAAGCAATGGAACACGCAAACCAGGATGCTCCGTAATGATTTCTAGCAAAGCATTTACTCCCTCATTTACTCCCTCATTTACTCCCTCACTTACTCCCTCACTTACTCCCTCATCAATTGTCTTAAAAACGGTTACCGCCATTCCGCCTTGAGTCGCTTGATATGCAGGCTCAGGCAAGCCGTAAGAAATACAGGTTTCAATGGTACGTCGAATGCCACTGCCGTATTTCTCGATAAGATCAAGTTCTTTAAAAATTAAAGCGATTTGTTTATTACGCAAATGAGACTTATAGTTGCCTGATTTTATTTTTTCGATTGTGAGATCTTCCAGCAGTAGGCCCGGATTAAAAAATTCGATTCGATCATCAAATATCTTAATACTAGAATCATTGGGGCTTCGATAATCACGATGAACAATCATGTTGATCACAATTTCACGAATAGCCTCCATAGGATAGTCCCAACGCTCTTCGCGCCGTGGCTTGCCGGTAATGATGTAGGCTTTGTTTGTGTGCTTGACGATGAAATCCATAATTCGCGTGACTTGTTCAATAAGTGTATCTCTACTGGTGATACTATCTTTGATCGTGGTGGCGGTTGCAAACCTGCCGACTTCAATCGTGCTGATCAGCACATCGTTCATTGAAAATAGCAAATGACAACCAAAAGTGGGGCGACCCTCGTTAATCAGTTCAAATTTTTCAAGCACAGCTTCAATCGATGTTTTGAGCGAGAGCGTCTCGGCAAGTGCTTGCACCTTTGAGCGTGAGATAGTGTCTATGCTATGGATGGGGTCGGGGTGGTAGTCCCAGCTTGAGTTGATCAATTTGATGTGTGCGTCGGAGATTTCCGTAGCGGACATCTGGTGATTGGCATTCGCTATGCGCTTAAAGAAGCGGCCTTTGCATGCCACAGGCTTGATGGGATATTCATCTACGCTAATGATTGCAACGGTTTTACCGTCGAGCACTACAACGTCAATATCTGGAATAACGCTTGGGATTGTGTTCTGCTTGCATTGATTGACCCAGCCTTGGACGGTTTCTGCTTGAATTTCAGTCCCGATAACTTGGCCCGCGTTGCTGACCCCAACCAACACTAAGCCACCTTTGGTATTGGCGAAGGCTGTCAACGTTTCAACAGCTTCTTTGTTAAGGCTTGTTTTAAATTCAACCCGTGCACCCTCTCCCTGATGAATAAGGTTACGACAATAGTCAGCCGTGTCAGGAGTTGGCCGGAGATAATGTGGCATTATATTCATACCCATTCTTTTTTAGTCACTTCGTAAATCGGAATCTCCAGAATAAGACTGTATCTGCTTAAGCGTTATCTCTCGCATATCATTCTGGTTCCGAAACAATTTATGCCAATCAACAATTTGTTGTAAGGTATACGTAAGACTCCATCGGGGATGCCAGTTTAAACGTGCCTTTGCATTTGAACAGTCAAGTTTCAAATAATGGGCCTCGTGTGGATTGTCACCTTCGTCTAACACCCAACTTGCTCCCTCACCCCACGTTTGCGTTATCCGTGCGACGATCCACTCTACCGAATGGGCATCTTCATCGTTTGGCCCGAAGTTCCAACTTTCACCATAAGACACGCCGTCTTCATACAGTTTTTCTGCCAGCATTAAATATCCAGACAGCGGCTCTAATACATGTTGCCATGGCCGAATCGCGTTGGGGTTGCGAATAGAGACCGCCTTGCCCGCAACAATCGCGCGCATGATGTCGGGAATCAGCCGATCCTCCGCCCAGTCTCCTCCGCCAATCACATTGCCTGCCCGGACACTGGCCAATGCAATGTTAGCCTGCTCAAAAAATGAACGCCTGTATGCAGAAGTAACAAGCTCTGCACAACCCTTACTGCTACTGTAGGGATCGTGCCCGCCCATCGGTTCGTTCTCGCGGTAGCCCCACACCCATTCACGATTTTCATAACACTTGTCGCTTGTTACATTGACGATAGCCCGTACACTGCCAGTTTGCCTTGCCGCCTCCAATAAATGAACCGTGCCCATCACATTGGTTGAATAGGTTTCAATCGGATTGTCGTAGGAATACCGCACCAATGCTTGCGCCGCCATGTGAATCACAATCTCGGGCTGATATTTTTTAAACGTTGATAGAAGGGCTGTAAAATCTCGGACATCACCAGCAATGCTGGTCATCCCCTCTGCAACATTTGCAGTGACAAATAAACTGGGAACTGTGGGCGGCGGGAGCGCGTACCCAATAACGTTTGCGCCAACAGATTGCAACCACAAAGAGAGCCATGCACCTTTAAACCCAGTATGCCCGGTGATCAGAACATTCTTGCCACGATAAAAATCATTGCAGGGCAACATTACCAGACCTTCCAAGGGGCAGACCCTGTTGCCCAGAGTTCTTCTAAACGAACTTTGTCGCGGAGGGTATCCATCGGCTGCCAAAAACCATTATGCAGAAAGGCCGAAAGTTGCCCCTCTTTTGCCAGTCGTTCCATAGGGTCGCGCTCCCAGACTGTACTGTCACCTGCTATATAATCAATCACTTTAGGCGATAAGACAAAAAAGCCGCCATTGATCCACCCGCTGTCACCAGCAGGTTTTTCTTGAAAGGCCGTTATCCTATTTTGTTGTAGACTGATCGCGCCGAAACGACCCGGGGGCTGTGTGGCCGTCAGCGTGGCTAATCTGGTTTGGTCTTTGTGAAAGGCAATCAGTTCTGTAATGTTGACATCCCCCACACCATCTCCATACGTAAAGCAAAAATCTTCATCATCAAGATAGGGGCGAATTCTTTTAAGTCGGCCTCCGGTCATGGTCTCTGTACCGGTATCTACCAATGTGACGCGCCAAGGCTCCACATGATTTTGGTGTACCTCCATTTTGTTATTGACCATATCAAAAGTCACATCGGACATGTGAAGAAAATAGTTGGCAAAATATTCTTTGATCATATACCCCTTATATCCGAGGCAAATAATGAAGTCTTGTATCCCATGGGCAGAAAAGATTTTCATGATATGCCACAGGATCGGGTTGCCTCCCACTTCGACCATCGGCTTGGGACGCATCGCCGTTTCCTCACTGATCCGAGTGCCCAATCCCCCCGCTAGAATAACCGCTTTCATATAGAATCTCCTTCAGATATTGTTTCTCCTTGCCAATATCATTCAAGCGAAACGCCGATGTCATTACCAAAATATCGGCGAGCAAGTCGTTTGATTGCATTTATTGGTTCACTCGTAACGCGCATATCAGTGAACATAACGAGAACGATTGGCGCGTGAGGGACTTACATTGATCATTGCATCAACCTCAATCCCAAATGCAATCCCAAATGAAATCCACTGATCAAAAGGAAAATCACGAGAAAGATTTGCTTTCAAAATTCCACACGTGCGGAATGATGCGAAAATCTTACGACGGACTTTGGGATGTAACATCCACTTTAACTTGCGCAGTGATATCGTGCGCCATTTTGATGCCGACAAAAAAAGAGCCCAGCTCTTTAATCGGTTTTTCAAGCACAATATTGTGCCGATCAATTTCGACGCCTTGCGCTAAAAGGGCGTCCGCAATGTCGCGCGCTGTGACCGATCCAAACAATTGCCCCTCTTCGCCAACTTGCACTGGAATGACAAGAGAAAGCGCCGCTATTTTTTTGGCAGACTCCTCCATCTGATGTTTTTCTTTTTTGATCTTGTCTGCAACGACCTTCTTAAGATGCTCAAGCTCTCTTACGTTGCGGGGCGTTGTGAGCAGTCCTAATCCTTTTGGAAGCAGATAGTTGTTGGCATAGCCATTTGCTACATTCACAATCTCTCCCATTTTTCCCAGACTATCCACCGTTTGTTTTAATATCAGCTTCATACCGCGTCTCCTTTATATATTGATCTCGCATTCTAGTTTGTAATGCCCTTGCCTGTCAATCTGATCGCAACGCCTGTTCATAGCGTTGAATCTTTTCCTCGTGTTGAAGCGTGAGGAGAATATCGTCTAATCCATTCATCAAACAATGTTTGCGATGCGCGTCCACGTCAAAAGAAAAAACCTGTTGGTCATTCACGAGGACTTCTTGTTTTTCTAGGTTGACGGTCAAACAAAATCCCGACGTTTTGCGAACGGACAGAAAAAGAGTTTCGACTGTTTCTGCTGAAAGCGTAATGGGCAATATCCCGTTCTTAAAACAGTTGTTATAAAAAATATCAGCGAAAGAGGGGGCGATAATCGCCTTGATGCCATAGTCTAACAATGCCCACGGGGCATGTTCTCGTGAAGACCCACATCCAAAATTTGATCGGGTTAATAAAATGGATGCCCCCTGATATCGGTTGGCGTTCATTTCAAAGACAGGATTTTGCGTCTGATCTGCAAGAAACCGCCAGTCGTAAAAAAGAAATGGGCCAAAGCCTGTTCGCTCAATCCGTTTTAAGAATTGCTTAGGAATGATTTGGTCGGTATCCACATTGGGCATATCCAAAACAGTGACCAATCCCGTGTGTATTTTAAAAGGTTCCATGCTACTCCCAAATTTCGCAATAGCGAAATTTAAAATTACAAATCATCCTGAATTACTGCTTGTACCCCCTGACATCTACAAAATGGCCTTCGATGGCCGCGGCGGCCGCCATGACCGGAGAGACCAAATGCGTGCGTCCTCCTTTGCCTTGCCGTCCCTCAAAGTTCCGATTTGATGTTGAGGCGCACCGTTGCCCCGGACTTAATACATCAGGATTCATGGCCAAACACATCGAACAGCCCGACTCGCGCCAGTCAAAACCAGCCTCTTTCAAAATGCGGTCAAGCCCTTCTTTTTCAGCGACACGCTTAACTTGTTGCGACCCCGGAACCACCATGGCATAAACTTTTTGAGAGACATGCCGTCCCTTTACGAACGCGGCCACGCGGCGAAGGTCCTCGATGCGCGCATTCGTACAAGAACCAATAAAAACGCGTTCAATGGAAATATCTTCGATCTGCGTACCGGATTGTAATCCCATATATTCCAACGCGCGTTCCGTTGATTTTTTTTCATCGGGGTTTGCCGCATCGGCAGGATAGGGGATTGTCCCGTTCACCGACACAACCTGCCCTGGATTTGTTCCCCATGTCACTTGCGGCGCTAACGTACTTGCATCCATCAAAAGTGTTTTGTCAAAAATAGCCCCCGCTTCAGTGGTCAGCGTCTTCCATTTTTCTACGGAAGATGCAAAATCAGTCGGGACATAGCGACGGCCTTTTAGATAATTAAATGTGGTTTCATCTGGAGCAATCATCCCTGCGCGCGCGCCGGCCTCAATAGACATATTGCAAACCGTCATCCGTTCTTCCATGGACAGGGCGGAAATCGTATCGCCCGCATATTCAATGACATAGCCCGCCGCGCCGCCCGTGCCGATTTTACCGATAATGGATAAAATAATATCTTTGGCCTCTACGCCATAAGGCAATGCCCCATTGACTGAAATGAGAAAGGTCTTGGGCTTGTCCTGAAGAAGAGATTGCGTTGCCAATACATGCTCCACTTCTGATGTACCGATTCCCAACGCAAAAGCGCCGAATGCGCCGTGCGTGGAAGTATGGCTATCCCCGCAGACAATCGTCATTCCCGGCTGTGTAAGTCCTAGCTCCGGCCCTATCACATGGACAATCCCTTGATCCTTGCTTTTAAGATCAAACAGGGTCACACCAAAATCGCGGCAATTTTGAATCAGGGTGTCAATCTGTTGTTTGGAGATTGGGTCTGCAATCGGCAAAGAGCGATCCGATGTCGGCACATTATGATCCATTGTGGCAAAGGTTTTATCGGTGCGGCGAACTTTGCGATTCGCAATGCGTAATCCTTCAAATGCCTGCGGAGAGGTCACCTCATGAATCAAGTGGCAGTCAATGTAGATGAGCGCGGGCTCCCCATTTCCTTGATGAACAATATGATTGTTCCAGATTTTTTCAAACAGCGTTTTAGGCGACATGATGCGATTTATTCTAAAGGGGTGGTACCAATGAAATCAAGTTTCCAAAATCTCCCAATCTGTGCTATCAAGGAATTTTAAGCGGACGATCGAGTCGTCGCACGTCTTCTATATGTGTCCAACCACGTGCCCCAGAAGCATCCTCAACGAGAAGATAGGAACCGCTCTCTTGCAGAATTGGCACAACCTCCCCCTCACGCAATGCACCGAGTGTGTCGGCTGATTGCGAGGCCGCATCAACTAAGGAGGCGCCTCGACGCACGACAACGCCCGTGGGGTCGGCCAATGCGCCGACAAAAATCAGAGTCGTGAGTAATGCCCCCACCATAAACGTCACCCCGCTGACTCTGGCCAAAATTACCGTCTTGCGGAGACGCGCGATGAGATGGGTAAGTACAGAGATCGTAAGCAGTAAAGAGGAAAGAATATCAAAGCGAAAACGGCGCGTGTTGCGCGCGAGAACGGCTAACGGATCGGGGGTCAGTTCTGCAGAATCAAGATTGATCGCTTCTCGAAGACGCTCAATCTCGCGCGCGATGGCGCGATCGTTTGGCTCTAATTCCATTGCACGCAGATAGGCCCAAAGTGCCTCTCCCGATCTTCCTTGGGCAAGAGCGGCCTGTGCCCAATTCCAATAAAGTGATCCGCTTTCTTGTCCCATAGCGGCCATGTTCCGATAGTTAGTGATCGCCTTGGGATAGTCGGCAAGACGCGCAAGATTGTTCGCTGTTTGAAAGGCGTCGTAAGACGCGTCGAAAGCACTAATGCAAACGGGAGATGTAAGCAGGATCGCCCACATAACGATATTGATCATGATCTTCGTCATCCCCACCTCCGTACCAGATCGGTGGCGCGCACAGCAAGGCCGCGAATCTTATCGGAATAATCCCCTAACTGCGGCGCATACCGGATGAACTGTACCTCCTGCAAAAGCGCGCGTGCCAACTTCTCTCCTTCACTGAGCGAATCCTCGACCATTTCGTCCACAGAACCAAATATGTCGTGCACCGTTTTTTCAATGATCTGTACTGCGGCTTCCTTGGTTATGTCGTTCTTCCCCGCACGAGAGAGGTCGGACAAGGCACTGCTCACACTGCGCTTAGGTTTTAATCCCCCATAACGCAACGACCGCGTCCGCCAAGGCCTGTGTGATGCGCCCCACAGTATCGCGTGCGCCATCAGAACAAGACACAATAGTATGGCCATGCTACGCGCGCTTAGCATTGGAACATATTGCAAGAAGATCGTATTTGTACTGCGCAATATCGGAGATGAGTCGGCGCGCGCAGGAACGTTTGCCCGTATTTTGCGCTCTGGGGAGAGACTTGCACTTCCCCCCTCTACCTGCACGGGGATCGCTACGGTCTTACGCGTAATCATCCGCTTTTCTGTCGGATCAAAATAGGAAAAGGAAAGTTGCGGCAACAGCGTTTCACCGCTTGTCTCTGGGATCACAACATATTCCCATGTTTTAGAACCCTCTATGCCAGTAGGTTTCACCTGTAGATTGTGTTTGACTTGCGGCGGATAAATTTTTGCGTTTGGAAGTTCTAAGAGAGGCGCTTCCTGAATCCATTTGAGGTTGCCTTTTCCTCTCACGACGAATTTTAGCGTGACGGCTTCGCCTAATGATACAAGCGGACGATCCACACCCGCCGAGACATGAAACTGTCCTACAGCCCCAGAAAACAAAGTCGCCGCTGGGAGAGGATTGACCGTAATCGTGATCGGCTTGGTATCACGTGTGACAGCTGTGTCACCACCGCCCAAAAATGGATTGGCCTGCTGTAGGGTAATCGCAAGCGTGGCCTTAGGGATCACAAGTTGGCCCGCCTTGATGGGGTAGAGAAGATTTTGTATGACCGCAAAACGTTTGTAGGACTCATTTTCTACCATGACTGGTTCTTCTTTTGGCACAGGATTTGTAAGCTTCTCAAACCAAAAGCCCGGGTATTGGGGGGCGTCTGATAACCGAATCTGGACGGTGCCTTGCATTTGCGTAACAAGATAGTATGTGATAAGGATCGGCTCCCCCGGATAGACGTTTGAACGACTCGCAATCGCTTCCACAAAGAGTTTGGGCGGCTGGGCGGGACGCACGGGCTGACCACGGCGGCCTAAAAGGCGGGCAAACGGATCTTCCGGACGCACGGGTTCTTGGGAACGAATCTTTCCTGCAACCACTTCTATAGAAATAGGCGATGTGGTTTTATCCCCCACTTGGATCGCGCCGATTGTAGCAGTGCCCTCTGATTGCGCCTTCAGGACGTAGGTATGGGTGCTCTGTTGCGAAAAGGAACCGTTTACAACGGAAATCTGTGTTGAGGAAAACGGGCCTTGAACAATTTTTAGATTTTGTAGTGGGATAGTAATGTCACGCAATGCCCCTGATGCGCCAGCAATCGTCAAGGTCAGTTGAACGGTATCGTCAAGGCCAATCTTCTGCGCATCCACCTGCGCGCGCATCGCAATCGTTGATGCATACGCGTCGGACTGGGCCAGTACTACACAAAAAAGAAGCCATACGAACCTCACCAGTCTTTTCTCCTCCGCTGACGTCCTGTCTGATTGGCCTCGAGCAATCGTCTTTGTTCTTCTTTTTCGTTTTGCTGTAGGGCATCTAAAAGCCGCATCGCCTGCTCGCGCGAGAGACCGGCCTCTTTTTGAAATCGTTCTTGCTCCTTCTGCGCCTCGCTTTTAGGGGGAGAGGCCTTTTGCGAAGCGTTGTCTTTTTGACCCTGACCTTGGTTTGGCGTAGACTGCTTTTTCTGCGACGATTCTTTTGAAGCGTCTGGTTCTTTCTGCCCTTTATTTTGCTCCTGATCTTTTTTCTGTTTTTCTATAGCGCGCAGTGCCAACTCCATATTCTTTTTGATCTCTTGATCGTTCGGGGCTAAATGTAAGGCAGAGCGATATGCCCGAATCGCGCTTGCATAGTCCTGTTTTTTAAAAAAGGTGTTGCCTAGATTAAATCGCGTCGCAACTGCTAAGGGTGAACGCGCGTCTTCTTCCAGTCCTTGATAGAGCTTCTCTGCCTCTTCAAATCGCTCATTTTTATAAAAAGCGTTTGCGAGATTAAATTGAGAAACAGGGTCATTGGGCCGCATCCTCGCGGCTGATTCAAATGTTCTTAGCGCTTCTTTGTGATTGCCCACTTTAAATTGTTCTTGCCCTAAAGAAGTAAACCGATGTGGGCGAAGAAGGATTTCATTCAACACCTGTGCCTCTCCGACCTGTATCGGTCCCACAATAGACAGGATCAATCCTATCAGCATAGCCCCTTTTGTGTGGATGGCCGTTCGGCCTGATCGTCGTTTGGACAGGGTGGGCAAGGGTAAAATCAAGGCGAGCGTGAAACAGATGAAGCTAAAAGCCAAAGGGATCTGAAACCGCTCCTTCCGTTTGTATGAATATTCCCGAGCAACCAATTTCTGTTCCATAGATTCGATCGCAAAAGCGAGGAGGTCCATGTCACTGTCTGCGCCACTGATATGAAAATAGCGTCCTGCTGTCTCTCGCGCAATGCGCTCTAATGTATTTTGTTGTAGTCGGGATATCACAACCGATCCGTCTTCTTCTTTTTTAAAACCAGATCGGTTGCCTTGCGCGTTCTGATTCGGCACAGGCCCCCCTTTTTCGCTACCTACCCCAACGGTATGCACGACGACCCCCACCTCTTTGGCCTTGCCTATGGCGTTCTCGATCTCACCCTCCAAGTCTTCACCATCTGAGACAAGGATCAATGCCTTGTTCTTTCGTTCCCGATCAACAAACATCTCCATGGCCTTGGCCATACCAACGCCCAGTGACGAGCCAGAGGGCGGCACAACCCCAATCTCGATTGTATCAAGAAAAAGCCCAATTGCGTCGGCATCAAATGTCAGCGGGACAAGAGGATAGGCCTCTCCTGAAAACGCCAGAAGGCCAAAGCGATCCCCTTCCAGCCGGGCTAAAAGGGAACGCAACGCCGCGCGTGCCAAAAAAAAGCGATTAGGGGAGACATCCTCTGTGGCCATTGATCCTGATGTGTCGAGTACCATGATGATATCAACCCCCTCGCGTTCGATCTTCTCACGCACCACCCCCCATTGGGGACGCGCAAGGGCCAAGATCAAACCCAACGCACCCATGAGCATCAATGTCAAACGAATCCATCTCCAATAGGGCCAAGGGCGTAGCAAAACCCGATCCCAAAGCGCACGGGAAACGAGGCGGACTATCCGCGCGCGGTCGTAACGCGTGACAAAGCCTTCAATCACGACCAATAGCGGGAGCAGAAGCAATGCAAAAAGCCAGTTGATGTTCGCAAAAATCATAATAGGCTTGTTATATCCCTTGTTGTTACCACATCTCTTTCAAACCACTCTAGCAATCTGAGCATTTTTTTAATTGGATTCTACAGGACAAGGGCAAGAGAGACAACAGGTCTTTTTGCAAAAATAGGCAATAGCAGAAATAGTGGTCACAAAATAGGGATCATACGTATATTCTTTATTTTAGTATCTTTATGGTATATTTCGTGTGTGATAGCCGACCATGAAAAAGTTACCCACAAATGGAAAAAATAAGAAGAAAGTGGAAACGCCAAGAAATCCGTTTGTTCTGCCAGCACGCCTTAGGCAAGCCGGGCCTTTACGCGACCGCACTGAAAAACGGTTAAAAAATAAACAACAACAAAAAGAACAAGAAGAATTGGAGACGGTATGACAAAAGAAGATGAACTGCGCGATAAAATCAATACATTCATGGTGAAATTAGACAAAATGGAGTCTCGCGTGAAAGATGTGGAAGTTGCCACATCGGCCATTGCCAAGTTGGAAGCCAAGCTGGAAAAGGTTGAACATCGCATGGATTCCACCGAAAAGGCAATTGGAATAGCCCCACCCCCCCCGGAGCCGCATCCTTCTAAACCAACGCCACCACCTGTCAAAGCATTTGTGAGTGGCGTTTCCATCGGCTTGCTTGTGATTGGGGTTATTGTCGCCGCTTGGCTACTGGGATTTTTTTAATGTGGCGTTAGGGTCCTAAAGGCCCAACTGATTCCAAAACGTGTCCACTTGCTTTACAATTGCAGGGTTCATCGTGATCCCTTTGCCCCACTCCCGCTTGGTCTCGGTGCCGATTTTGGTGGTCGCATCAATGCCCATTTTAGACCCTAACCCCGATTCAGGCGATGCAAAATCAAGATAGTCAATCGGTGTATTCGCAAGGGCAATCGTGTCTCGAATCGGATCAACCTGCGTAGAAATCGCCCAAATCACATCGTCCCATTTTCGAACATTAATATCCGCGTCCACCACAATAATCCATTTGACATATAGAAACTGCTTCAGCACGCCCCAAATCCCCATCATCACCCGCTTGGCATGGCCGGGATACTCCTTCTTTATTGCGACGACTGCCACGCGATACGAGCAAGCCTCCATCGGCAGATGAAAATCAACAATTTCTGGAAAGTGCTGACGCAACATCGGCAGGAAAACCCGATTCAGGGCAAGGCCAATCACCGCGTCTTCACGCGGGGGACGACCCGTAATCGTGGTGAGATAAATCGGATTTTTACGATGCGTAATACAAGTAATCCGAAAGATCGGAAACGGCTCCACCGAATTATAAAATCCAGTATGATCACCATGTGGCCCTTCGTCCGCCATCTCCCCCGGATGAATCTCTCCCTCAATGACAATCTCGCTTGTGGCCGGAACATCCAAATCAACCGTTTTACATCGGGTCAATTCAACAGGTTTTCGCCGCAAAAGCCCTGCAAAATGAAACTCGCCAATCGCATCAGGCACGGGCGTGACTGCGGCAATCGTCATGGCCGGATCACACCCCAACGCAATCGCCACAGGCATAACCTTCCCGGCCTTCATCCATGCCCGAAAATGCGACGCCCCGCCACGATGGTGTAGCCATCGCATGATTGTTGTTTTTTTATCTATTTTTTGCATCCGATAAATACCAACATTATATTTCCCCGTGTCGTCTGGCGCTTTTGTAATCACCAGCGGCCATGTGATAAGCGGTGCCGCATCGTCAGGCCAGCAATGCAAAATCGGAAACCGATCCAGATCAATTTGATCCCCCATCAACACAACCTCTTGGCAAGCAGCAGAAGATGTTTGTTTAGGCGACAGGTGCAAGATACGGCTGTAAAAGGGCAGATGTTTTACGGCATCAATAAATCCCTTAGGCGGCTCCGGCCGTTGTAAAAAGGCCAGAAAATTGCCTACCTCCAATAACCCTGCCTCATCGGTATCAAGCCCTAAGGCAACCCGTTCCATGGTGCCGTATAGATTGGCAAGAACAGGCATCGTCGAGCCTGTTACATTTTCAAAAAGCACCGCCTTTCCGTTTTTGGCAAGCAGGCGATTCAGAATTTCTGTAATCTCAAGATGAGGACTAACTTCTTTTTGAACGCGAACCAAGTCGCCTTTTTTTTCTAAAAACGCAATAAACTCTCGCAGATCGGTATAAGGCATCGTTTTTATCCCCCCCAATAATCATTCAAAATAATACCCGTTAAAATAACGCCGCCCACAAAGACATGGCCTTTGAAAAAAGAAAAAAGACGATCCTCTGTGAGGCCAGCTCGGAGCAAAACAGTTTGGTACAAAAATACGCCTGCGACAATGATAAGCCCGAGATAATAGCCCTTTCCCATTTCTGCTTTCCACCCCACAAGCACAAGAAAAAAAATCACCAGCGCAAAAAAAATACCAACCGCTTGATTGCTTTTTGATCCAAAGAAAACCGCCGTTGATTTCACGCCAATTTTCATATCGTCCTGCCGATCCATCATGGCATAAATCGTATCATAACCGCAGGCCCAAAAAAGATTCGCCATCAAGATTAAAAACGGCGTCACGGACAGCTCACCTGTAGCGGCCGTCCATGCCATCAGGATTCCGAAACTAAACGTTATGCCCAGCACTGCTTGCGCGCCATAGGTCACCCGCTTTGTAAAAGGATAAAGAAAAGCCAGAAAAAGCGCGGCAAAGCTTAACGCAATGGTCAATCGGTTCAACAGCAACACCAAGCAGAAAGAGCCAATCAGCAAGGCAATCAGGACAAACATAGCCTGTTTGTGTGTCAGCGTTCCCTTTGCGAGGGGGCGATTTTCTGTGCGTTTGACCTGTGCGTCAAATTTATAATCAGCCATATCGTTCATCACGCACCCCGCGCTTCGCATGAAGAAGGAACCGAGTATAAAGACCATTAAATGTTTGGCAGATGGGCGTAGAGAAGAAGCAATAAAGAGTGACCACAGCGTGGGAAAAAGAAGAAGCAATATTCCATAAGGCCTGTCAAGCCGTATCAGTCGGACTATTTCATGCTGTTTTCTAAGTGGCAACATATTGGAATATCAGGCCAGAGAGCGCAGTGCCCTGTTATATTTCCCCTTTGTATTTCCTGAAGCCATCAACCAATTTAGGGTCAAGAATGGCATAGGGCGATTCGGGGAAGTTGGGGTGGATGGCCATGTTGGGTTACTTGCTTTTCCTTTTTGCAAGCGTCCCAGACTTGCCGAGTCTTTTGCGCTGTTTGGTCTCGATCTTCTTGATGCTTTCCGCCACGGGCAATGCTTCGGGCATCGTGCCACCCAATTCACGGATTGTCTGGCGCACCTTTACACCCACTTCATGATGCGTTCGGTTTGCGGCGTTCTTCCCCTGCACTTTGTCCCGACGCAATTTCTCCTCCGCTTGGGTTGCCCTGAACAGATTCGCAGCTAACTCCGTGCTTCCCATGTGATCCAAAATCTTTTGGCTCTTTTTCAAGCCTTTCCGACGGTGAATGTCGTCCTGTTTCAATCCGCCATAAAGCCCCATATATCCGTGATTTTGAAAGACAGCATAGTCTATCGGTTCGATAACGCCCGCACGCTTAGCCGCGTCTGCTAACTGAACATTATGGCGGCGAATCTCCTCACGTAATAACAAGCGCTGATTTTCTTCGATATGTTCGTCTGCCAATTCCTGCCGCCGCGTCTGGATAGCGAAATAAGTTTGACCATGCGCTACAATCTCCTTTTTAGGATCGGCGTTCTGAATGGCCAGGTAGCAGGCATAACGGGAAAGAAGAACGGTCTTGATCGGTCGCTGTCCGCCTTTCCCAATCTCGATCATTTCGGTGACGTCAACGAAATGATCCTCAATGCGGTGACCACTGTTGAAACAGGACAACTTGGCCTTCTCGATTACCCCTTCAAAATTGCGATAGTCGCCATAGCCCAAAATTTCGGCAAACTCACGGCTTGACCAAAACTCCACCCCGGCATCGTTCGCACGTTTGATCCGCTCGAAGGGCGAAATATGCCCGGCCGTTGTCTTTGTAATGTCCTTTGCCATTATTCCTTCCCTCCCACGCTTACTTCAACAATGTTCATCGTGTCATTTCCGAAGATGTCCACCACCTTCACCGCCAGCTTGCGCCGCCCCAGAACGCATTCGTGGAAGACGCTGGTCAGTTCCAGCGAACGGTCTTTTTTGATTATGTTTTTACTTTCTTCGGATAAATGCATTGGGGGGTATAAAAAACATGGTTTGAAGATTTTATAGCCTCGCCATAACCCCATCATTCACAGCGCGCACACGCTCTTCTCCTGCAAGCTGTAAAATCAGTTCAAAAGCAAATTCCATCGCCGTGCCCGGAGAACGGCTGGTGATAAACCGCCCATCCACACAGACACGATCTTCCGTGTAGACAACATCAGGCATCATCGCAGACATTCCGGGATAAGATGTTGCTTTTTTTCCCGCCATAAACCGCGCAAGAAGCGTGGGCGCGGCACAGATTGCGGCCACAAACTTTCCATCCTTCACGGCCTGCTCCAATATCTGATTGACACGCGCGTCTTTCCCAAGATGCTCTGTTCCTTCTCCTCCGCCGGGAAGAACAATCATATCAAATGAATCGTTCATGATTTTATCAACCGAAATATCGGCCAGCATTGTCACCCCGCGCGCGGCCAGAATAGGCCCTTCTATTGTCCCCGCAACCACAACGTTGATGCCTGCGCGCCGCAATATATCTACCACGGTTACAGCTTCTATTTCTTCAAATCCCGGCGCTAATAGAACCAATACTTGTTTTTTCATTTTTGATTCTCCAATTTGACTTAGGGCGTTTTTTTTGCTAATTTAGACCATCTTCTTATGGATACAATAGCGTCACTTCAAAGTCAAGCCAAGATTCTTAGACAGGATATTATTCAAATGATCGCAGAGGCCAATTCTGGTCATCCCGGCGGATCGCTTTCGGCGACTGATATTATTACGGCCTTATATTTTAATATCCTGCGTCACCGTCCTTCTGACCCAGAGTGGGAAGATCGCGATCGTTTTATTTTAAGCAAAGGACACGCCGCCCCAGCCTTGTATTCTGCGCTTGCTCGCACGGGATATTTCCCCGTTTCGCAGTTGGCCACACTTCGCAAATTAGGATCCCCCCTGCAAGGTCACCCAGAGAAAGGAAAACTTGCTGGGGCAGAGGCATCCACAGGATCGTTGGGACAGGGGGTCTCGATTGGGGCCGGCATTGCGTTGGCCAGCCGATTAGACCATAAAGATTATCGGGCTTATGTATTGATGGGCGACGGAGAATCCAATGAAGGGCAGGTCTGGGAAGCGGCACTGTTTGCGGCACATTATAAAATTGATCACCTCACCGTGATATTAGACCGCAACCGTCAACAGCTTGATGGCTGGACGGAAGAAATTCTGAATACAGATTCTCTTGCTGAAAAATGGCGGGCATTTCAATGGCACGTCATTGAGATAGACGGCCACAATATGGAGGCCATTCTCAATGCGTTTCACGAGGCACAATCCGTTTTAGAAAAACCGACCATCATCATTGCCCATACCACAAAAGGAAAAGGGGTTTCTTTTATGGAAAACAACCTAGAGTTTCATGGCATGGCCCCAAACAAAGAACAAACCATACTTGCCCTACAGGAACTATCTGCATGAAATCCGCAAAAGAGTTACCCAAAGAATTGCCCCAAAAATGGCCTATGGGAAAAGCCACACGGGACGCCTACGGAGAAGCCCTGCTCGCTTTAGGCCATGAAGATGCGCGTATTGTTGCAGTGGATGCTGATCTTTCAAAATCAACCAAAAGCAATCTGTTTGCCAAGACCTATCCTGATCGTTTTTTTAATTGCGGGATTGCCGAGGCCAATATGGTCTCGGTCGCGGCTGGGCTTGCCTCCTGCGGAAAAATTCCGTTTGCCTCGTCTTTTGCCTCGTTTCTTCTTTGTAAATCGTTTGACCAACTGCGTATGTCGGTCGCCAATCCCAATCTGAATGTCAAAGTCGTTGGGTCGCATTCAGGCATCAGTCTCGGAGAAGATGGCGCGTCACAGCAAAGTGTGGAAGACTTAGCGCTGGCTTGTGCCCTGCCTAAATTTACGGTCATATCCCCTTCGGATGAAGTCTCTTGTAAGGCGTTGGTTCATTTGGCGGCGAAGCATATTGGCCCGGTTTATATCCGCACTTGCAGACCAAAAACACCCAAGCTTTATTCTGATCAAGAAACGTTTCAGATTGGGGTCGCTAAAAAACTGATTGAGGGTTCTGATGTCACCCTGATTGCAACTGGCTTGATGGTTTATAATGCCTTGCTAGCCTCCGAGATATTAAAAGAGGGCGGTATTTCAGCGGCTGTGATTGACATTCATACCTTAAAGCCGATCGATGAGACAGCGATTATTTCCGCCGCAGTTGCGACGGGTGCTATTGTGACCATTGAAGAGCATCTCCTTTTAGGCGGACTGGGAAGCCGTGTGGCGCATATATTGTCTCAACACAAACCGACGCCGATGGTGTCGGTGGGCATCAACGATACTTATGCGGAATCAGGATCAGCGGAAGAGCTTTTTGAAAAATACGGACTCACGCCAGAGCATATCGTTTTAGCCGCAAATCAAGTCCTCAAACATAAAATATAAATGTTGACTATGAAAGCATTTCTGCTTGCAGTCTTATTGTTTTTGTTCCATCCTGCTTTTGTTTTTGCCTTTGGAGAAGCCCCTTTTCTGGTGACGGAAACTGCAACTCCGATTGAAAGGGAATCGTATCAGATAGACGGTGGATTGCAATTTAGTAACTCTAGCACCCTCATTACCACGTTGCATACCACGATGCGGTATGGGCTTATCAACAATTTGGAGATCGCGGCGAACATCCCTTATCTTTTTGCGGACAATGGACCTAAATCGCGTAATCAGTTTGGGGCTATTTCATTAATGGCCAAGGTGCGTTTTATAAAAGGCCGAGAGGCACTCCCTTTGTTTATTGGCGGATCCATGCAGGTCAGTGTTCCTTTTGGCACCAGAAACGAATTGGTGGGAACAACCAATAAGGCGGATGTGCGATTTGCTGTGTTGGCGAGTAAGGAAATTGCCCCTTACAATGCCCATTTTAATTTAGGTTATACCTTTGTTGGGAATCCCGCTGGAGAGAGTCTATCGGATAGGCTTCATTACTCAATGGGGTTAGAGTACAAAGAGTTTCGGCCTAATTTTTCACTGATGGGAGAGCTTTCTGGGAGTGCCAATAATGCAGGCCCTGCGCACGACAATTGGTTTGGCGCAGTGGGGGCATCAACACTTCCTCGGTCTGACATAAGGCTAGACGGGTCTTTTGGTATAGCCCTATCCCACCACGCCCCAGACTATATCCTCAGCCTGCGCGGCAGTTACTTTTTTAATTAAATCCGAGTTCAAGAAAGAAATTAGTCGCTGTTTTTGCGATAAAGTGGTTTGGCTTTTTTCCATCCCCTTCAAGGGAATATTAGGTGGGAATATTATATGGACAGTGTGCAACCATCGCAGAAACCATGCCTCCTGCAATGGGTATAAGCGTCTATCACGCAGAAACTACCAAATGGAGCAGAGAAGTTCGCCGCCTACTTTGGATTGGTAGGAGGCTTTGTTGGTCATGAGTCCTTTGGATGTGGACAGGATAGAAATTCCGATACCGCCCCTAACCTTTGGAACAGCATCCCATTTCACATAAACCCTTCGCCCGGGCTTACTCACTCTTTCTAGTCCAACAATCACCGACTCGCCCTTGCCCACATATTTCAAAAACACCTTTAATTCTTTTTTCCCATCGGTTTCAGCAAGCTCATAAGCGCGCACAAAACCTTCTTCTTTAAGAATACGGGCCATTTCTTGTTTTACATTTGAATGGGGAAGAACAATCCCACTGTGTTTACGCATTACTGCATTGCGTATGCGCGTCAACATATCTGCGATTGGATCAGTCATTTATTTAAAGTTCCTAGTTTACCAGCTTGATTTTGTAACCCCGGGGATTTCCCCTTTTAACGCCAACGTTCGAAAACAGATGCGACACATCGTAAATTTTCTTAAAAATCCATGGACGCGGCCACATAAAGGACACCGATTATACGCCCTCGTTGAGAATTTCTGCACTTTATTACATTTTACGATGATCGCTGTTCTTGCCATATCTTATCCCTTCACGACCGCTACTTTTGGATCGTTTTTCCTAAACGGAAAGCCAAGATGCTTAAGCAATGCCCTTCCCTCTGTATCGTTTTCTGCTGATGTCACAACAGTAATATCCATGCCATGAATGGCACCAACCCCTTCATATTTAATTTCAGGGAAGATTAATTGTTCTTTTAAGCCGAGCGTGTAATTCCCCCGACCATCAAACCCGGCAGGAGATATGCCACGAAAATCACGAATCCTCGGCAGTGCAGAATGAAGAAGCCGTTCTAAAAATTCATACATGCGCGATCGTCGCAATGTCACCTTACAGCCAATAGGCACCCCTTCCCGCAGCTTAAATCCAGCAATAGATTTTTTTGCCCGCGTCACAATCGGCTTTTGCCCACTGATGTTGGTCATCTCAACAACCGCGGCCTCTAACATCTTTGCATTGGAGGTCGCCTCTCCCATCCCGACATTTAAGACAACCTTCTCAAGTTTAGGCACTTGCATATTGTTTTTATATTGAAATTCCTTAATCAATTCAGGAACAACACTTTTATTATACCGATCTCTCAAAGACGAAATTTGATTTATTTTAACCGCTTTTGTAGCCATTTTTTAAAATCCGTTCTACTGATCTAACGCTTCGCCACAACGACGACAGACCCTAATTTTCTTCCCATCTGTGAGAATTTTAGCCGCAATACGAGAAGGCTTATCGCATTTCGCGCAAAGAATCATAACGTTTGATATCCGGATAACCCCTTCTTTTTCGACAATACCCCCCTTAGGATATTTCTGATTGGGTTTTGTATGCTTCTTAACGAGCTTTAATTGCTCTACCACGATGCCACCCCGATCCCTTAAAACCTGCAAAACCTTTCCCTCTTTTCCCCTGTCATTCCCAGCGATGACACGAACGGAATCTCCTTTTCGGAGATGCGTTTTAATGGGATCAGTCTCTTTTTTTAATTTATTTTTCATAATATCTATAATACTTCAGGGGCCAAAGAAATAATCTTTGTGAATTTTTTCTTACGCAGTTCTCGAGCAACCGGCCCAAAGATACGCGTTCCAACAGGCTCTCCCTGCGCATTAATTAACACCGTCGCATTTTGGTCAAATTTAATGTAAGACCCGTCTTCCCGCTTAATTTCTTTTTTGGTCCGAACAATCACCCCGCGAACCACTTCTCCTTTTTTAACAGATCCCTGAGACGAAGCCTCTTTGACGGCCGCAACAATCGTATCGCCCACTGCGGCATAACGCTTTCTGGAACCGCCTTTTACATGGAAACACATAACTTTTTTTGCCCCCGAGTTATCCGCAACATGGAGCATTGTGTATATCTGTACCATTTTAAGCCTCTCCCGCCTTCCTTAATATCTCCAGTACAACCCATTTTTTTCTCGCACTTAACGGCCGAGTCTCAATAAATTTTACACGATCACCCAATTTACAAACATTTTCTGCATCGTGCGCCATATAGGTTGTTGATCTTTTCAAATATTTTTTAAACTGTGGGTCTTTCACAATACGATCCACAGAGATTACAACGGTTTTATCCGTCTTGTCTTGTATGACATCCCCAACATATTCTTTTCTTTTCTTCTGCACTTTCTTCTGCACTTGATTTGGCATTTATGCAGACCTCTTTATTTTTACATACGTCAGCACACGGGCAATATCACGACGCACTGTGCGAATCCGCATAATATTCTTTACCTGTCCAAGCGTTTTTTGAAATCGAAGATTAAACAGCTCTTTTCTGAAAGCCTTCTCTTTTTCAACAAGATCGTCTAATTCAAGATCTGCAAGATTTTCCTCTGCCATCTTATATCGCCCTTCTTAATACAATTTGCGTTCTAATCGGAAGTTTGTATGCCGCAAGCCCTAACGCTTTCTTGGCTATATCTGGTGTAACCCCCTCCATCTCATACAAGATACGACCTGGTTTCACCACGGCGACCCAGTACTCCACCATACCCTTACCTTTTCCCATACGCGTTTCTGCAGGCTTTTTGGTAATTGGCTTGTCCGGAAAAATACGAATCCAGACCTTACCTGTTCGCTTTACATATCGTGTAATTGCAATACGTGCGGCCTCTATCTGACGCGATGTAATTCTGCACGGCTCCATCGCTTTAAGCCCAAACTCACCAAAACTCACCTCGGACCCTCGGTCGGCAGAACCCCGCATCCGCCCCTTCATCATCTTGCGATGTTTTACTTTCTTAGGCGCAAGCATCTATCTATCCTTCCCCTCTCATCTTATCTTCCGCATTAAACGATTCTGGAATATAATCCCCCTGATAGATCCAGACTTTTACACCAATCCGACCCATTGTGGTTGCCGCTTCAGCCGTACCATAATTGATCTTCGCACGCAAAGTATGAAGCGGAACGCGACCTTCACGATACCACTCTTTGCGAGCGATTTCAGAACCTGCCAACCTCCCCGCACAACGCACCTTAATTCCTAAAGCCCCCATACGCATCGCAGAAGCAACAGCCTTTTTCATGGCCCGACGATAAGCAATCCGTTTTTCTAACTGAAGCGCAATACTCTCGGAAACTAACTGTGCATCCGTCTCTGGCCGCTTAATTTCCTTGATATTTATGTAGACTATTTTTTTAGTCATCAGCTCTAATTCAGCCTTGACCTTATCTACTTCTGCCCCCTTGCGGCCAATGATAATACCAGGCCTACCAGTTGCAATGGTAACCTTGATCTGATTTCCAGACCGCTCAATCTCAACACCCGAAACGCCCGCCTGAAAAAATCGCGCCTTTACGGCCTTACGAACCTTTATATCCTCATGAAGAAGCTTTGCGTAATCCCTCGTAGAAAACCAGAGTGAACTCCAGCCCGCGCTATATCCCAGCCTAAAACCAATTGGATGAACTTTTTGACCCATAAGAGATCTCTATTACCCTTTCCCGGTTCTAAGTGCCCTGCGCTTCTTTGCCGCCACGTCTTCCCTTTCAGAAAGAACGATTGTAATATGACTCATTCTTTTCCGAATTAAAAAGGCACGACCCCTTGCGCGAGGCTGTGTCCGTTTTAATACAGGAGCGCCATCCACAAATATTTTTGAAATCCACAATAAATCAGCCTCTCCCATATCTTGTTGCGCCGCATTTGCAACTGCGGATTTGAGCACCTTTGCCACAACCCGCGCCGCGTGTTGTGGCGCAAACTTCAAAATATTCAATGCCTCTTCCGCACCCTTACCCCGAATAAGATCAACAACACCACGCGCCTTTCGAGGCCCCATGTGTCCGTATTTTAAAATCGCTTTTGCTTCCATAATTCTATTTTAAAACCACTCTATTTTAAAGCCGAAGCCTTCTCGCTCTTTGCGGCACCATGCCCTTTAAAAAAACGGGTAGGGGCAAACTCACCTAATTTATGACCCACCATATTTTCTGTCATATAAATAGGAATAAACTTCTTTCCGTTGTGAATCGCCAATGTATGCCCAAGCATTGCAGGAATGATCGTAGACCGACGAGACCATGTCTTAACTAGTTTTTTTTCATTGGCATCATTCAGTTTGGTAATTTTTTCCGCCAAATGACCATCTATAAACGGCCCTTTTTTTACCGATCTCGGCATATTCTATATTTCCTATACAGGGCCAACAAGTAACACCCCTGTCTGTATTTTTTAGCGACCCAACGCGGGTCGCTACTATTCTCGCCGCGGGCCGATGCTCCCTAATTGCGTCTCTTTACAATAAATGCGTCTGTATATTTTCTGCGGCGGGTCTTAAAGCCCTTTGCCAACTGCCCCCAAGCAGAAACGGGATGTGGATTTCCTTGTCCAGATTTTCCTTCACCGCCGCCATGGGGATGGTCCACTGGATTCTTCACCACACCACGAACAATAGGCCGTTTACCCATCCAACGCGACCGACCAGCCTTTCCAAGCGTATAGGTGTTATGCTCTATATTGCCAACCTGACCCAATGTGGCCATACACGTTAGATGGACCAAACGCACCTCGCCAGAGCCTAACCGAATCTGCGCCAACTCCCCTTCCTTCGCCATCAGTTGCGCGCCCCCACCCGCAGACCGCACCAACTGCCCACCCTTACCCTGTTTCAACTCAATATTGTGAATCGTGCTTCCAAGCGGAATATTCGCAATCGGCAAGGCATTTCCCAAATTCGGCTCTGCGGTAGGCCCAGACATAACTTGGTCATCAACCTTTAATCCTTCTGGCGCAATAATATATCGCTTCTCACCATCTGCATAAAATAAAAGTGCCAATCTCGCAGAACGATTCGGATCATACTCAATCGCCGCAACACGCGCCGGAATGCCAAACTTATTGCGTTTGAAATCAATAATACGATAAGCCCTTTTATGGCCTCCCCCACGATGACGGGCAGTCATTCTGCCGGCATTATTTCGACCTCCAGACGATGATTTTGCCGAAATAAGCCGTTTCTCTGGCTTCGTTTTTGTGATCTCATCAAACGTAAGCCCCATCGCCGAACGGCGACCCGGAGACGTTGGCTTGTATGTCTTAATTCCCATAAAATCTACTCAACACTAACTTTAAAAATCACTTCTTCCCAAGCGCAAAAAACCTAACCCTCAAATATCGTCAATTTTTGTCCTTCTTTTAGGGTGACAACCGCTTTTTTCCAGTCCGGGCGTCTTCCAATAAAACGATTTAACCGCTTTTCCTTGCCCATACAATTTATGATACGCACTTTCATCACCTTTACACTCAGTGTTTCCTCTAATGCCTTTTTAACTTCACTCCGATTGACATCAGAACGCACAACAAAAGAATATTGGCCGTGCGTCTCACGAAGTAGCGTTGATTTCTCAGTCACCAATGGAGAGATAATAATGTCATGCCGATTCACGCCAAACCTCCTCTAATCGTTCTAAATCACGCTGTGTCGTGAGCACTGTTTCAGCGCAAATAAGGTCATACGGATTTAGGCGACGGACTTCAATAAGATCAACGTCTGGCAAATTCCGCGACATACGATCCAATTCGTCTGTTGCCTGATTCACTAATACAAGTATTTTACCTTGCAACTGAAGCCTTGTGAATAGATGCACCATGCAACGCGTCTTAATTTCTGAAAAAATCAAATCTTCTAAAACAACCAATTTTCCTTCTTGCACCTTAGAAGATAATGCCATAAAAAGAGCCAAACGCGCCTTTTTCTTGGGCAATGAATAAGCGTAACCCCGCGATATCGGACCAAAAATCGTTCCTCCGCCTCTCCAAAGAGGAGAACGTCGAGAACCAGCCCGCGCGCGCCCTGTTCCTTTTTGCGCCCAAGGTTTTTTTCCACCGCCACGCACAAACCCTTTTGTCTTGGTTTGAGCCGTTCCCTGACGCATTGAAGCCTGTTGCATCTTCACCACCTCATGCACAACAGGAATAGAGACCGGGACTCCAAAAATCGTCTCGCTCAATCGCATGCTCCCTTTAACCTCATTCAAGGTGTTTTTTACATCAACTTTAATCATATTTCTGAATGTATTATACGGGCAACCACCAGGGTCGCCTCTATTTTTTCCCCTTTACGGAACGATAGATAGAAACCAAACCTTTTGGAGCCCCAGGCACAGACCCCCTCAAAAGAAGAAGATTATCATCTAGCCTAACATCGGCAACCATCAGATATTGCGTTGTTATTGTTTTAGCCCCCATGTGTCCTGGCATTTTTTTATTTTTAAACACACGAGACGGAAAAGAGCTGGCACCTATGGACCCGGGCGCGCGATGAAACATTGACCCATGCGTTGCATCGCCCCCCCTAAAATGATGCCGCTTCATGACCCCCTGAAATCCTTTTCCGATGGAGACCGCAGTCACATCAACCCTGTCCCCCTTTTTAAACATATCAACAGTAATGGTATCTCCAACATTCATACCCGAAAGATCACCCTTAAACTCTTTAAGACGTCGCGCTGTGCCTACGCCCGCTTTTTTAAAATGACCTGAAATCGCCTTTGTAACACGATGAGGCGCAACCTCATCAAAAGAAACTTGTGCCGCTTGATACCCCTCTTTCTCCATGGTCTTAATCTGAACAACCTTACAAGGGCCAACTTGAAGCACTGTAACGGGAATCAGCTTTCCTGCTTCCGAGAAAAATTGCGTCATCCCTAATTTGTATCCTACCAATCCGTCAATCATCTTCTTTATGCCTTATGATTTCAGCTCTATGTTAACCCCAGCAGACAGATTCAATTTCTGCAAGGCATCTACCGTATCAGGAGTCGCCTCAAGAATATCCATCAACCTTTTATGCGTACGAACTTCAAATTGCTCACGCGACTTCTTGTCCACATGGGGAGACCGTAAAACCGTATATTTCTGGATGTGCGTCGGCAATGGCACAGGCCCAACAACTTTGGCGCCCGTACGCGAGACAGTGTTAACAATCTCCGATACCGCCTGATCCAACAAGCGATAATCGTAAGCCTTTAATCTAATTCGTATTTTCTGGTTCATCTTTATTCTTAATCAAGGCGTGCCACAATCTCAGCGACACCCCACATTTTTTTCAGCGGCGCGGCCAAACGAGGCCGCTAACCCCAAGGGGCCGTGCCCCCTATTTTATAATCTTAGAAATAACGCCTGCTCCCACCGTACGACCACCTTCTCGAATCGCAAATCGCAACCCTTCCGACATCGCAATCGGCATTATAAGCGTCACTTCCATCTTCACATTGTCTCCAGGCATCACCATCTCTATACCTTCAGGCAATTTCGCAACACCTGTCACGTCCGTCGTCCTTAAATAAAACTGCGGACGATACCCATTGAAAAACG
>Ga0213870_1000283_pt1 | contig 26283 bp, 22 predicted proteins | sample WICALVC2017_Meta_FD_160119 | JGI IMG/M metagenome (GOLD analysis project Ga0213870, IMG submission 160119) | Freshwater microbial communities from subterranean cave lake in Wind Cave National Park, South Dakota, United States - WICALVC2017 | ecosystem: Environmental > Aquatic > Deep subsurface >... | reverse complement strand
TAAATGCTTCTGAGAAAACAAGAGCATAAGGATCTTTTGCATTGTTTACTGTAACTTTATATTTTGTAGGATTAATTTTTGTAAATGTAATTTGCGGGGTAGCAGATTTTTTGGGGGCTACAACTTTTTTAAACAGAATTCTGGGATACGGTACTTCTTCAACCCTAAGATCTTTTATATGGATTCTACTGTTTATCTTGCCAGAATTTGCCAAAATATGAATATACCCTCCCATGGAACCGGAATCGGAAGTAAAAATAGATTGATGTGTTTTCCAAGCTTTAGAATTGATACTTTTTTCAAAAAAACCATAAGCTTTAATACCCTCTCCTTTTCTCTCGTAAAACTTAAAAATAAAATCATCCCCATACGTGATGTAATCAAAAGTTACTATATATTGCCTATTTGGCCTCCAATTGGTAATTTCCTTCACTAATCCCGTTTCTTTAGCATAATCGTTGGAAGAATTTCCCGAAATACTATGAATATCCAACTCTGTAGAATTGATTACATTTCGTGTTTCGCCTGAATTCATCCAGAAAGAATCGTCAACAAGATTAACCGTAGGCAGATATACGATAAAGTCTCTACTCTTTTTGTCATTTATCACCGTATTTTCAAACTGAATCATTTTGGCATTAACATCGTTTCTGATTGGTTTTAATTTTGCCCCGTCAATCTCAATGTATGCGTTAGATAACCTATCAGAAAAATTTTCATTTTTATACTCTACAAATACCTCGTATTCACCGGCTCCATCAGGAAAGTCAACTAAACTAGCATTGATAAAAGATGGTTCGATAGTTTTAATGTTTAATACCGCAATTACATCATCCAACATGGTACGAACTAAACCTAAAAGATAACGTTTTTCATATAGCGAGCGAGCTGACTCTTTTATATTTGTTTCAAGAGCAATCTGATGTTGGAATAATTGCTCTACTATTTTTATTCTATTTGCCTCTTGCAAGCTTTTAGATTGTGGCGTGCTGTTTACCCATTGCATTAATCTCACCATCCCTTCCTTATATCTGGCAATACTCGCTTCCCAACTGTTATAATTTTTCCAGTTATAAAATTCCCAAAGCTTTGGTTCCTTCCACTGCTTTTTAACAATTGGCAAATCCCATTTTGATGCTTCGGATATTCGTTTGCTCAAAAGTAAAAGGCTTCGATCCATATACTTTTCATGTTGATTTTTTATTCTCCAAAGATCAAATCTTTCTCGCAAAAGAGCAAATGGATATTGCATATCGTCAAGTTTGAGGGATATAAATGGTTGATGTTTATGCAAATGAGAGTTATTTGTTATCTCTCGTAAAGGATTATTATTGTTTCCCTCCAAAATAATATCGGTACCATTGTCAATTGCGCTATTAACTTTAAAAATGGAAAAGGGCAAAGAAGCAATAAACTGAGGAACTGAAAGGAGCGTGAATGGATTGTTAGTTTGAATAATGTTCGTAGTTACATATATATGAGGAAAATAAATATCATCTTTTACTGCATAAATGTGGAATTTTCCACCGATATCCTTTTTTTTCCCAATCGGAAGCTTATTAATAAATTCTCTGTATAGCTTTTGGGTTTGGGGAAGAAATGCCCGTACGTATCCATAAGGAAACCCTGGAAATGTTTTATCAAAAATATAAGGATCTGAATTGTAAAAAACATATCGAATATTTAAGATCGAGAAAAGATTATTAATAGATTGAAAATCATTACGCTGCACAGCTTGTAAAAAAAATTCGGGGAATGGTAATAATCCTTCATAACCAGTAAAGTCATTTTTCCCCGCAAGGTAAGAAAATGTAGAAGGTCCTACATACGCTCCTCCATTTTCCCCTGCTATAAGCTGGTATCCAGGATCGGGAAACGGAAAAGATAAAATCTTACCATCAATTGGAAGATTGCGCATATAGGTAAGCACTTCCTCATATTTTGGATCCATTTGTATGATTGGCTTTACGTGTTTTGTTTGATGCAGGTTAAGGCGATACAAGGATCCATTAATAAATGGCCACGCTGTAAACAACAACAGTCCAACAACCACAAAACTCAACAAATACGCATATTTATTTTTAACCTTGTTAAAAACCGTATCCATCGACAACCCAAACAATACAGAATAAAAAAACAGGTATACAAACCCCCATTGTCCATAGAAATTACGAAACATAGAAAAACCAGGAATACGAAATAATAATTTATATACGTTAAATCCAAGATCGGTTATATTTGCAGTTGCGAAAAATAAAGTTATCAAGAAAAATAGAGCCGTCAGAAAGAGAATCTTTTTTTTACTCCATAATAATGCGAGAGTAATTATTGTAGGAAAAACAATAAAGCCTACGGATGTACTATCAAACTTATGTAACTGCGGAAGGTTCATAAAGCTTATGCTTACCTTAACACTTTGCGCAATAGCAATAAAATAATCCAAGCCTCTAGAGGTTATCGCTTTTTCAGAAAAAACTGCATTGCTAATCCTAGAACTAGGAGATATCACACTAATTAGTTGTGGGATTAAATGAAATGCATGCAGTAGAAAAAAAGTTACTGCTCCAAAACATAATCCTTTTATAGGAATTCCAATTCCCCTAATAAACTTTGTATATATCAATAAGAAAAGAAATGATAATGGATAAAAAGCAAAAAACCCCGGGGCGCCGACATAAGTAAAATTAGGTGAAAACAATAGGGTGATCAATAAAATCCCAGCAAGATATATAAGTTTTGCGCTTAGAAAGTATCGCATTAAAAGATAAAAAACAAGCGGGTTTAAAAATATTTGATTGTGAGTCAAAAGAGCCCTATCCCATCCACCAATTAAATAAGGTGAAAATATATAAACAAGTCCTGCCAGTATTGCAGAAATTTCTAACCAACTTGAGTCTCTTGTTCCATTTTTTCCATGCGCCAACTCTTTTACTATGCAATAGACCGCAACAAATGCAGTGCTTAGGCTTATTCCATTAAAGAATGAGATAAGAATTGTTGGCGATTGAAATAATGATTTAAAAAATGCAAGAAGGAGTAGATGCGGGATAGCCCAATAGCTTATAGCCTCTCCTCCAATACCTGAGGTAACAATTGCATATAAAGATTGGTTGCGAAGATAAGATATTGGATCGTAAAAATATAGCCTGCTATTGTCTCCCCCCAGATCCATTTCATTTGGCTTAAGCCAAAAAAAGGGGATAAAAAATAGAACAACAGCTATAAGATAAACAAGCGCTATTGAATATTTAGAAACTTTCATTCTCTAAGCTTTTGGATGATACCAATTGCTAAAAATAGATAGAGCCAGACTGCTGCCTTTTCTGTAGCTGGCGATGTCCCAGTAAAAAGAAACTCAATATACATAATTCCAAGAAGTACTAGGCCAAATAAAAATGTTAACCTACTCTTAAGCTTATAAAAAAATACAGCCGTGATATAAAGTCCTAAAATTCCAAATATTCTTATATCCGAATTTCCTGTGATGAAAAGGGGGTCTGCAATAATTCCTAGAAAAATAACAGACAAAACAACCGGTTTGTTATCCTTAAGCCACAAAACACTTTTTTTACCATATGCGCTATTTAATATTTTTTTAATCATTGCTTCTTCTAATTATATCAGAACGGCTTCCCTTTACAAATAATATTACGCCCCAAAGCACACATCCAGAAAAAACAATTATTGATAAAGCTAAACTTACATAAAATATTCTCTGATCTGTCATCTCTACAATCAGCTCGTAGTTTTCTTTTTCCCCAGCATCCTGTGGAGTAATACTCCATGCATTTGCATAACCATTTACAACGAGATGACGACTCTCTGGTAAAGGCGACTCGTCTTTTGGGATAAAAACCTTCCAATTCCTGTGAAAGGCTTCAGAGAAAATAAGATAATAATGTCCTTTAGCATTTGCCACCTTAACTTTGTATTTTGTTGGATTTATTTTCTCAAATTGAATAATTGGTAAATTATTTTTGTCATATATAATTTTTTGGTTGCATTCCTGTTTTGGGAAAACCCTCCTGCATGTCTCTTCCTCAATATATGCAGTCCGTATATCAAAGTCTTTCTCATTAACAAAAAAAGACATTGTTTTACCATACCAATCATTAACAGTATTGGTATAAAGAACTAATTCAGTTGCTATATAAAAATGAGGAAGATAAATGTCTTTATCCAGAGCAAAAATAGAATATGGCCCCCGTTCAAAAACTTTATTAGATGTTAAGTGTTTCACAAACTCGCTGTATCCTTTCTGATCGTTTGGCAAATATTTACGGACATGATTGTATGGATAACCTGGAAAAGTTGCGTCGTAAATTCGTGGATCTTTATTATGAAAAATGTACTGTATGTTAAGAAGACCAAGCATCTGCCTAATTGACTTATAATCTTTTTCTTGAGCTAGTTTTAGAAAGACTTCGCTAAATGGTGCGATATTTGCATATCCGGCAAAATCTTTTTTTCCGGTAAGATATCCTATGGTTGATACTCCCACATAGGCTCCATTGTTTGTGCCATGAATAACTTGAAAACAGCAGTCTGTAAATGGCAAGGTTAAGATTTTTCCATCATCAGGTAACGAACGGATGAATGTGAGCGTTTCTTCATACTTCGGATCCATCACCATCGCGATCTTAACATTGTTTGACTGAAAATGAGTCTTGTTAACAAATTCCCCATTTATAAATGGCCACGCTGAAATTATTATGGTTATCCCAATTAAAAACGTCATTGCAGTAATTAAGCTTCGACTCTTTAATTTCCCGAAAAGATTAAAAATTGCTAAACCAAAAAGGAGAGCATAAAAAAAAGAAAACACAAAAAGCCATTGGCCAATAAAATTGCGAAACATCGTAAAACCAGGGATATAGAAAAGCCCTTTATACAATTCAATTCCCAAATCTGTAATTTTAGCGCTTAGTAAAAAGAGAATTATTAAAAAAAACAGGCCTGTTAAAAGTATTGTTTTATTTCTGCCTCTATTCAACAAAAATCCAAGAATCACAACCAATGGCACCATTATCGATGTCCAACCAAGCTCCTTAATTGGTGAAAAAGAAAGAATGTTTAAACTAACTTTAGCAAGCGGCAAAACTCCAAAAAAATAGTCTAACTGATGAGCAATGTCCTCATTATTAAATACCCTTGTGTTTGTGTTGCTGCCCGGGTCAAATAAACTTACAATCGCCGGGATTAGGTGAAAAGAATGAAGCCCAACAAATATTAAAAGGCCTGCAATAATTCCTTTCCATGGAAGTTTTTTTCGCCTAATAAGACTTGTGTAGAAAAGAATAAACAATAAGCTCAAGGGATAAAACGCAAAAAATGGTGGTGCGGAAGCCCAGGCGAAATTTGCGGCAAAGATAAAACTTATTATAAGTCCTACTAAAAGGTAGCGGATATTGTATGTGAGAAAATATTTTAATACAAGATAGAACATGAGTGGGTTCAAAAACACCTGATCGTGACTAAGCAATGCCTTATCCCAGTTTCCTATCATCCTCGGAGAGAAAATGTAAAAGAGACCGGCAAACATTGAAGAAATTTCGCGAAGCATCGAAAAATATTTATTATTGGACTTTTTATCAATTAGCTCTTTAGCAATGCCGTAAACGGCAAAAAAAGCAACAACTAATTTTATGGAATTGAATATTGAAATTAAAAGATAAGAAGATTGCAGAATTGATTTCATGCCGATAAGAAGTATTACAATGGGCAGATTGTAGAAATGAGGCTCTACTAAACCTGTTCCAAAAGGCAGAATATTATAGAGACTGTAATTTTTAAGGTAATTAATCGGGTCATAAAAATATAACCTGCCTGAATCGCCTCCTAAATCCATCTCGCCTGGTTTTAACCAAAAGAATGGGATAATTGATAAAATCAGGCTTATGATAATAACAATTTTGTGGGAACTCGAAAATCTTATAAATCTGGACATATCTTACCATTTAGATTATACTATAAAGCGCATGTTGCGAATACCCTACGCTCTATCGGTTCATGATCGCGAAGAAACAAAACGAGTTGTAAAAGTTTTGGAAGAACATAGAACAAATATGGGCGTTGAAACAAGGGAATTTGAGAAAAATGTTGCAAAATCGTTTGGCAAAAAATTCGGCGTAATGGTAAATTCAGGCTCATCTGCTAATTTTTTAGCTATCGAGCTTTTGAAACTCTTGCCTGGATCGGAAGTCATAACTCCTCTTCTCACCTTTTCGACAACAGTTGCACCGCTTGTTCAGCATGGACTTATTTCTGTCTTTGCGGATGTTGAGCAAGGTTCATACGTTATTAATGTGGATCAAGTTGAACAACTTATCACAAAAAAAACAAAAGCTATTATGATTCCTTTGCTTTTAGGTAATGTTCCGGACATGGAAAGATTAAAACAGATTGCCAAAAGGCATAAATTATTTTTCGTTGAAGATTCCTGCGATACCTTAGGAGCTACTTTTAACGGAAAACCAACAGGTACATATTCCGACATCTCAACAACAAGTTTTTTTGGATCGCACATTATAACCGCGGGAGGAAACGGCGGAATGATTATGGCAAATCGAGCCGACTGGAAAGATAAAGCAAGGGTATTAAGGGGATGGGGAAGATCGTCTGCTCTTTTTGCCGAATCGGAAAATATCGAGGAACGCTTCAAAACTAAATTGGGAACTATTCCCTACGATGCAAAATATTTTTTTCAAGAAATGGGATATAACTTCCTTCCAAACGAAATGGGATCAGCATTTGGTAATGCTCAACTTGAAAAACTTCCTGAGTTTAGAAAAATTAGAGAAAGAAATTTTAATTATTTATTTAATTTTTTTAAAAAATACGAAGATTTCTTTATTCTTCCAAAGCAGGATAAAAAAGTTTCCACACAGTGGCTTGCCTTTCCCTTAACTATAAAAGCAGACGCACCTTTCTCAAGGCTTGAGTTGGTAAAATATCTTGAAGCGGAAAATATCCAAACCCGTCCAATTTTTACTGGGAATATATTAAAACACCCAGGTTTTAAGCATATTCCCCACAGGATAATCAGTAACGGATGTCCTGTTGCAAATGAGATTATGGAGCGTGGTTTTGTTGTCGGTTGCCACCATGGTCTAGAAAAAAAACAACTTGAAAGAATGAAAGAAGTATTCGATCGTTTTCTTAAAAAATATATCTAATTAGAATTAGCACTAATTTTTTAACAAATTCAAGATACTTTTTGTAATCCTTGCAACAGATAAGCCGTTGTACTGCAATAGATACTCTGGTGAACCTGTAACGCTTGTGAATTTATCTGGAACCCCAAACCGGTGAAACTTTACCGTTTTTCCTTCTTCTGCAATAATTTCAGCTACAATGCTCCCTAATCCGCCAATAATACTATGCTCTTCTAAGGTAATAACTTTTCCTGTTTTTTTTGCCTCTTTCAGAATAATTTCTCGATCAATTGGCTTAATTGTAGGCATAGAGATTAAAGCTGCGTGAATATTTTTTCTTTGTAAAGAGGATACTATCTCCTGTGCCATAGGCAATAAGCTTCCGCTTACGAAAAGACTTATGTCATTACCTTTGCTTATTTTTATCCCCCTGCTTACTCTAAACGTAGGTTTATTTACATGAACAACTGGACTGTCGCTTTTTGTTAATCTGATATAAACGGGACCGTCAACTATATATGCTCGTTTTGTTGCCCATTCTGCTTCAATGGGATCTCCTGGAGTAAAAATAGTCATGTTAGGAAGAAGCCTCATTAACCCTACATCTTCTAAAGCAAAATGGCTTATTCCTAACTGATTAGAACTAAATCCTGCGGCGACACCAATAATTTTTACATTTACATGGTTATAGGCAACATCAAGTCGAATCTGCTCAAAACATCTCATTGTTGCAAATGGTGCCTGAGCATAAAAATAAACCTTAAAGCCAGATAGCGCAAGTCCAGTTGCAATTCCAACTGTACTTTGCTCAGTTACTCCAGTATTAATAAAGCGGGTTGGAAATTCTTTTTGAATATGTTCAAAAACAGAAAACCCCATGTCTGCTGTTAGAGTAATAATGTCTTCATGACTTCGCATCAAACCAACTAAGGTTTCTAGAAAAGCAGTTCTCATAGTGACAGCTCCTCTTTCGCGATTTTAATTTCTTTTTCTGTTGGGGTTCTATAATGCCATTCATTTCTATCCTGTAAAACTGACACACCCTTTCCTTTGATTGTATGAGCAATTATTACAGTTGGCTTATTCTTTACAAGAGGAATCTTTGAAAACGCTCTATCAATTTTTTTAAAATTGTGGCCATCAATCTCTAGAGCCGCCCATTTAAATGCTTGCCATTTTCTAGAAAATGGTTCTAAATCTAAAATATCCTTAATCCTTCCAAAACTTTGCCATTTATTATAATCTATAATCACAACAAGATTCTCAAGCTTATGATGTCCTGCTTGCAAGATCGCTTCCCAAGTAGATCCTTCATCACATTCACCATCGCTAATTATTACAAAAATGCGATTTTTTTGCTTTTTTAATTTAGCGGCAAGAGCCATTCCCACACCAATAGGCAACCCATGACCCATAGAACCAGTGGTTGCTTCTATGCCTGGAATGCCATTTCTAGTTGAGATACCAATCATTTTGCTCCCGTCTCGACAATAGGCTTCAAGTAATCTTTGCTCAAAGAATCCTTTCTTTGCCAAAATTGCGTAAAGCGCTGATACCCCCCACCCCTTACTAAGGATAAATCTATCTCTATCGGGATCTTGCGGATTTTTTGGGTCTATTCTGAGCACATAATCATAGAGATATACAAGAAGATCAACAACGGAATATGAGGAGGCTATATGTGATGCCTTCGCGCCAACAATCATTGATAAAACTGTTCTTCTTATTTCTTTTGCTTTTTTTTGTAAATCCGAAAGTTTATTATTTGTCATAAAGGTACGACTGTTTGTTAACCCATTCTATTGTTTTTTTTAACCCTGAGTGTAAATTGTGTTTTGGCTGCCATCCAATTATTTTTTTTGCTTTTGTTATGTCTGCTTCCCATTTTTTGGGCTCTATCTGTCTTGTCTGCTTTTTGGCCTTGCCCCATGCGATTTTTGAATTGCTATTTGTTATTTGTAAAACTAGGTTGGCCACATCTGATATTTGGTGCTGTTCTCCACTACCAATATTATATATTTCACCAGGATTACTTTTACTTTCTGTAGCTTTTATATACGCATCTACCACATCCTCTATAAAGATAAAATCCCTTACATTATTTGGGAAAGATAATTCTATTGATTGGTTTTCAAGAGCGCTAATTATAAGCGAAGGAATTAATCTGCTTTTATCCTCAAAATATCCGTATGGAGAAAATAAACGAAAAGTAATTATTGGAAGATTGTTGCGGATTGCCTCTTTCTGACAAAATAGCGTGGCAGCTGCTTTTGTCACTCCATAATCATTGACAGGGGCAATGATATCAGACTCTTTCATTTTTCTGCTTTTGATTCCGTACTCAGACGAACTTCCCGTATTAATAAAAAACTTAAACTTATGTTTTTTGATTGTATTTATAAGATTTATCGTTCCCCTGATATTTACATCGATCATTTGAGTTATAATATTTTCAGAAGGAAGAGAACCATAGGAAGCAAGATGGAAAATATAAGTAGGCATAATTCTCGCAACTACAGTGTCTAATGATTTACTAAGAAGATCGCATTCGTAAATATCTAATTTTGAAGCGATATCTTGTAATCTCCAGTTTAATCTTTTATCCCGAACGATAACACTTACATGTTTTTTTTGACGAACTAATTCTCTTGTTATACAACTACCTATAAAGCCTGTTGCTCCAGTTATCAAAAATCTATCTTGCATAATAATTAATCCTTATACCACGAATAAACTTTTTTAAGAGTGTTTTCCAAATTATATTTGTTTTTCCATCCAAGCTTTTTGACTTTTGTATCATCTAAGTGCTGATATGGAATCTCATTTTTAGCGATATCTAATATTTCGTAGTTAATTTTTACTCCAATTGATTTCTCTGATTTTTTTATTACTTCAAGTACCGACAAGTTGTCAAGAGAAGCAAAATTAAAAGCTTCGCCATGAATCCTGTCAATATTTTTTAAAAGAAGGCTATATCCATTTACAACATCTTTCACGTAAATATAATCTCTTACGTATGTTCCATCGCTTCGTATTCTAAGGACTTTCTTCTTAATTATTGATTCGCAAATATCTGGTATAATTCTGCCAAAATGCAAATCTCCTTCTCCATAAACATTCCCAAATCGTGTTACAACAACCGGAAGTCCATACGTTGCAAAATAAGCTTGCGAGATTAAATCCGCGCAAGTCTTTGAAACATCGTAAGGATGATCTGCTCTAAGCGGAGACTCTTCCGTATAAGCCTTGTCTGTTTTTCCATATGCCTTGTCCGAAGACGCAACAATAATACCTTTTACCTTTCCATTTATACGCGCTGCTTCCAAAACATTAACCGTCCCCATAATGTTTGTTTCAAAAGTTTTGTGAGGATTAGTATATGCTTCCTTAACGATTGGCTCTGCGGCAAGATGGAAAACATAATCTGGATTATATTTTGTAAAAACTTTTAAAACTTTTTCTCTATCTCTAATGTCAACAAGTTCAAGCTCAACCTTTTTGTCTAGCTTATTGAGAATAAAGTTTGAACGAGGGTTAAGTTCTATGTCAATAACAATAAGGCTTGCTCCACCTTTTAAAAGTTCTTCAACCAAATGACCACCAATAAAACCTGCCCCGCCAGTTACTAGTATTGTCTTTCCTGCTAGTCCTTCCATATCTTCCATTTAGGATCTTCTATCCAATATTTATTGAGATTATCAACATCCGGATAAGTATCCATTGAGTGCCAAAAACCATTATGAATGTAAATTGATAATTGTCTTTTTCTAACAAGTCGTTTTATAGCCTCATGTTCAAACTCACCTTTTTTAATAAAACTGAAGAACTCTTTTTTAAAAACCATGAATCCGCCATTAACCCATTCTGCCAATACTGGCTTTTCAACAAATTTTTCTACGATTTTATTTTTATCTATGGCTAAAAGACCATATTTGCTTCTAGGATGCACACCAGTTAGCGTACCTATGGTGCCCTGCTTTTTGTGAAACGCTACGAGCTCTTTAATATTAATATCCGCAACGCCATCTCCATATGTCACCATAAAATTTTTATCTTCTTTTGGAATATAATCTTTCACTCTTAAGATTCTCTCCCCTGGCAATGTTTCTTCTCCTGTATCAACGAAGGTGATCTTAAAATCATCTGAATTGTTTACATTTTTTTTATTAACCTTTGAAAAACCAGTTTTTGTATGTAAGGTAAAATCATGGGTCAAATGCTTTTGATTTAGAAAATATTGTTTAATATAATCCCCCTTATAGCCCAAGGCGATAATAAATTCATTAAAACCATAATAAGAATATATTTTCATTATGTGCCATAGCATTGGTTTTTCGCCTATGCGAACCATCGGCTTTGGCTTAAATTCTGTTTCCTCTTTTAATCTGTATCCTATACCTCCACAAAGAATAATTGTTTTCATGGCAGAAACGATTATACTCTTCTTCGCCCAAAGAAAAAAGCTTCGAACATCCAAAACGTTTCGTAATAAACCAAAAAAACATCAATAAATGGCAAAAGAAAAATTCGAGGATTCTTTAATGTAGAAACAGTACTATACATTTTTTTTGAATTCATAAGAGTATAAAGAACCAGAAGTATAATACCGAGTATATGGAGCCTTGGTATGAGTGGCAAGACTGCCAGAAAAGGTTTAGCCATAAAAATGATTGCCCCTAAAGGAAGCGACAATCCCATACCATGCGTCGCGATAGGAAGAGACATTCCTTGAAACCTAATAAGCCTGCCATAGGTTCTTGCTAGTAGTTTTCTATTTTTAATCCAATTACTCAATTTATAGTTACTTCCTAGATAATGAAGATGAATTACTTTTGCTTCGCTTAAAGCAATCCCACCTTCTTTTTCTAATTTCAAATACAAATCAGCATCCTCTCCGCCAAAGCCATATTGACCGCTAAATTTAGTTTCATCAAATCCACCTACTTTCAAAAACATACTACGTCTCACGCAATCAAATTTTCCATTCATACCTGGACTTTCTTTGCCAACCGACCGGGCAAAAAGACATTTTTGCCAAAAGTTATAGCTATCCCATACTTTTTCGGGCAAGATTACTTTTGGATATGAAGCAACTACCCGCAAGTCTTTTCTCAACGGTTCTGTTAGCTTTCGTATCTCACTTCTTGTAGGAAGCGAACTGTCCGAATGCATAAATATTACATATGATGAAGTTGCGTCCCTCACACCAAGATTATAGCTTGCACCCACACCTTTATTCTCTTTACGCTTGATGATATTTATTGATATTCTTGAATTTTTTTTATACTCCTCAACGATTTCGATTGAATTGTCCGAAGAAACATTATCTACGACAATTATCTCTTTTATTGGAAATCTTTGATCTGAAATGCTTTTAAGAGTATGCAAAATAGTTGTTGAAGAATTTCTCATCGGAACTATAACGCTCACCGGAAAAAGAACAGTTTTTTTAAATCTATGTGACTCCATAATTAAAAATCTTCTAAAAAGGCGAAATTTTGAGCGTAGTAGCCTTCATAGTAAAAATAATCGTTAAACCTATTTAGCCCTCCCAAATAGACATCGTAGTTCTTTTTTATTTTCTCAATGGCAATACGAAGCGAGCCAACATCCCGTTTAATAATTTCACCTGCATTAAATTTCTTGATATAGGGAGATATAATTGATGTATTTGACATAATAATTGGTAATCCCAATTCTGCGTATTCTTTTATCTTGCCCGGATCAATATAATAAGTCCCATGCATACTACCCGTAAGATAGGGGGCTACTCCGACGAAACATTTTTTTGAAATTGTCTCAAGTTCTCTACTTGGAATAAATTTATTAGGAAAGTAAACTTGGTTTGTAATCCTATATTTAGCAAAAAGTTTTTTATATTTCTTATAGAGTCTGTCATCGCAAACTCCAATAATATTAAGCTTGTACTCTTTATTCTCTTTTAAAAAGGAGAAAATAAGATTTAGTCCTTGAGATTCTTTTATAACGCCTACAAAAAGCATTGTGAGTGGCCCTTGAGGAATACCTTTTCGTATAATTCTTGGCTTTACTCCCCATAGAATAGTTCTTCTTTTTTTTGTATTAACAACTTTTCCGTTCATTAATTCATTGACTCTATCTCCAAAATAGCCTGCAAAATCAACCCTCTTGTGATAAAAGTTCTTAAGATCATCAAATAATCGCAGTGTTAGATTGGCTCTTGGGAAATATTCAATCCAAAAAACGAATCTAACATTTCTTAACAATCTTTGAATTCCCATGCCAAAAAAAGAAATCGGATGAGACGTAATAACAACTACCTTATCGCCTCTAGTAAAATATTTAAAAATAAACTTAATATAATTGATGTACCATAAAAAATAATATAGGAAAATATTTTCAGATAACTCAATTTCTTTATGTTCTATTATTGATCCCTCTTTATAAACACGCAGTAAATTGCCCCTATTTTTTATCCTTGGTTGGACAATAAATACAACAAGCTTCTGTGTATTTTTGGCAAAATACTCCTCTATATTGCCGCAAAATTGCAAGCTTGCGTATAAGAACACATTTTTATATCTGAATCTATTACTTATCATTTTGAAAAATTACCGAAATATTATTAGCTCCGTACTGAATATCTTGCTTTTTGCTGTCTTGTTTTTCTAAAAACTCATCGAATCTATGAGTCCCTATCAACTCCGAAAATATAACCCCGAGCACTTTGACAAGATGTCCAGTATAAAATACTTTGAAGACTTTTAACCGAAATTTCTCTTTGAGACTCTTTAAATCGTATCTTCTTAAATGACCTAGGCGCTTGTCGTAGAGAATATTTATTAACCATAGAAACGGCCAAACATACTTCAAAGAAAGAGGCACCGTAATAAGCATTTTTCCTTCTTTTCTTAATACCTTCTTCCACTTGTAAATTGCCTTCTTTTCATCGATGATGTGTTCCAATAGCGCATTGACAACAACATAGTCAACTGAATTATCCGCAAGCGGTATATCTTCCGCCTTACATACCAGAAGCTTTAAGTTTTTTAGAGAAAACTGTCTTTTATATTTTTTTAAATTCTCTATTGCTTGTTCGCTCATATCGCACGCTATTACATTTACTCCATACCTTGCCAATTCCACTGCCACATAACCAGAACCCGCTCCAATATCAAGAAGGGTTTTGTTTTTAAAATCGTTACCCAGAAGATATTCTTTTATTCTCTGAATATAACTTTTTTGCCATGCGGCAAGCTCGTAGCGGGAAACGGCAGAGAATTCCTTTTGATAATAATCAAGCTGTTTTCTGTAATGAGCATTCTTATTCATTGAGAAGTTTTATAGCCTTGTTTCTCCGTTTTTATCTATAACGTATGGGTAGGGCATTATAAAAAGTAGTTTTCCACCTTTTCTGACATATTCCTTTTCTCTCTCTAGGATTTCCGCTTTAAAATTCCATGGGATAACAAACATACAATCCGGTTGAAGCCTTCTTGCTTCTTCCTCCGAAATTAATACCATATCTGTACCTAGAGTTCGCAGTCCAACTTTGAAAGGATTTCTTTCGCTAATATAAGGAAGCATTTTTTTGTCTATTCCGCAAAGTTGGAGCATAACATTACCCTTGGTTGATGCTCCCAAACCGATAACCAATCCTTTTTGATTTTCAATGTACTTCTTAACTCTTTTAGTGTTTATCTCTATTAATTTCGAAAAGGTGTCGTATGTTTGCGGGTTCTCAAGCTGAAGCACTTTTTCTTTGAGAAGCAAATATTCTAAATTTGCCGATTTTGGTCTTTTTGCTTCCTTATGCGCCACCATCATCCTTAAACTCCCTCCATTTACAAAATTAGTCGATGCGTCAAAGACTTCCATTCCATTTCTCTCCATTAGGTAACTTAGTGTTTTTAGAGAATAGTACTCTAGATGTTCGTGACAAATATCATAGAAGTTCATATCTTTAATAGTGTCATACAAATAACTTACTTGAATACATATCACTCCGTCTTTAGTTAAAAGATTCTTTATTTGTTTAACTGCCCTGTTGGGATCATCAAGGTCATAAAACATCGCTGTAGTTGTAATAATCTTAAATGAGTTATTCTTAAGTTGGGGGCTGGGAAAATAATCATTAATAATTTTGATGGATTTATCCAGATGACCCCAATCTATATTTTTCGCCGGGTCAATACCTACCCTTTTGAGCATTTTTGGAAACATTGTCAGTATTAAGCCATCATTGCATCCAATATCCAAAACCGAATCTCCAGGTTTCAACGTGACTCTTCTACATACATCTGTAACTACATCTCGAAGGTCACGATTCATAGTGTTACTCACGTTTGAGCGGTAAAAATAACTTTCGTATAAAAGATCAGGCATCACTGTTTCTTTTAGTTGTGCGAGCCCACATTTGCGACAGAGCATAAGAGTCATTGGAATTTTTATTTTTGCTTTAGGGTTATTTTTATTGGACTTTACAAATGTGGAGGCAATAAATTGAGGTTTTATACTAACGACAGGAGTCAGGTTGGTTGAGTGACAAACCCTACACTTTTTAACGACCCTAAAATTTTCCATTAAGGTATATTTTACCTTATTATGAAGCACAAATACAAGAAGAAATTAGCTATTCATGATAGCTGGTATACCATTTAATTGTTCGTCTTAATCCTTCGTCAAGAGTAATCTTTGCCTGAAATCCAAGCTTTTCTTTTGCCTTTCTGTTATCACTGTTCCTCCTTGGGCTTCCGTCCGGCTTTGAAGTGTCAAATACGATTCGGCTCTTAATGCGGCTTACCTTAACAATTTTCTTAACTAACTCTGCAATTGTGACTTCTTCATCTGTTCCGATATTTACCGCCTCCGCAACTGGATACTTTTCTATTGTTAGAATCAAACCTTGCGCAAAATCTTCTACATACAAAAATGCTCTTGTTTGCTTCCCGCTTCCCCACACTTTAATTGGATTTTCTCCATCAAATACGCGTTTAATAAGGGCTGAAATAACATGAGACGTTTCTGGATCAAAATGGTCGCGAGGCCCATAACAATTATACGGCCGGGCGATTCCCACCTTCATCCCAAACTCCTCTTTATAATATCTTCCCAAAAGCTCAGCCATTCTTTTCGCCCAACCATAACCGCCGTTGGTAGGTTCCGGCTCATCCAGTAAGCCTTCAGATTCAGGAGTTGGAACAGAACAGTTACAGGGATAGACACAAGCTGAAGAAACAACCAAAAACCGCTCAACACCTGCTTTTCTTGCAGCTTCAATCATGGTAGTGCCAATAAGAAGATTGTCTCGCATCATTGTTGCCTGGTGAGTTCTGTTGTATTCTATCCCCCCAACTCTTGCCGCCAAGTTCATGACAATATTTTGGTTTTTGCACGCATTTAATGCATCTTCGGGATTTTGACAATTTCCGTTTATAAAACTTATTTCATTTTTGACAGATTCTAAATTTACTTCTTTGCCGTTTTGCAGATTATCTAAAACTGAAACCTTTACGCCTCTTTTTACTAACTTTTCCACGAGATGACTACCAACAAATCCTGCTCCGCCAGTAACTAATACCCTTTTATTTTCCCAAAAATTGTTAATCATTTGTAAATATTTTAATAATCTCTGACATTTCTTTTTTTGTTAAATCTGGATTATTCCCAAAATACAGTCCTTGCTGGTGAACTAGTGTAGCGTTTGAATCTTTGAGAACATGCAAAAACCGCGGCATATATTTGCGAAAGAAAGGCTGCGCCATCATATCTCCCCCGACAATTGGTCTTATTTCGATTTTGTTTTTACACTTTTTAACTAACTCGTCTCTAATCGCTTTAGATTTACATATGACAGGAACAGCAAAATTGGAAATAAAATCAATGTGATCATATCTTATAGGATAGTATCTATCTCTACATTCATAAATTGGTTTTGCCATTGTCAAAAAATTATCCCTTCTTTTTTTTATTATCTCATCGAGATATCGTAGCTGAGTATTCCCAATAAAACCATTAATTTCTGTTGTTCTTAAATTGTATCCTAAATCATAAAATGTATACCTGGAATAAAATGTAGAGTCTACTTTAAACTTGTTTCTAATTTTCAACTGCTTTTCCTCAGTCAAATTTCTGTCCCATCCATGGGCCCTTACCATCTGAAGCATTGTGTCTATTCTGCTACTGTTTGTGCATACTGCTCCTCCCTCAATAGTTGACATATGATGGCCAACATAAAAAGAAAATGTACTCGCTAGGCCAAAATTTCCAAGTTTCTTTCCTTTATAAACAGTACCTAACGATTCGCAATTATCTTCAATAAGCAGTATCTTTTTCTCATCGCAGACTTTTTTAATTTCATCAATATCGTCGCAAAAACCAAGCAGGTTTGTAAGAAAGAGCATTTTTAGCGGATATTTTTCTATTACTTCAAGTAATTTTCTACTCGACACATTGAGCGTATCAAGTTCAATGTCGATAGGGACCGCGTTTAACCCAAGCTGAATAAGAGGCATTACATTCGTAGACCAGGTAAGCGATGAAAAACCCACATTATCTCCTTTTCTAATCTTTCCTAAGTTAAGAAGCGCTTGAACAATGGCAAGATTTGCTGAGCTTCCGCTATTCACAAATATACAATGATTCCTGCCTTGGTATAAGGCGAAATTTTTCTCAAACTTCCTGCACTCCTCGCCGATACTAAGTTTTTTGCAGGACTTTATAAACTTACAAAGTTTTTTCTTTGTATCCGATTCTTTATAAAAGGTTGACTTAATAAGCTTTATCATTTGTTTCTAATTATACACAGGGTACAGCGCTTTAGCAAAAACTATATCCCAATCATATTTTTTTGCAAAAGCCAGAGCATTTTTTCGATAAGTTCTCATCAATTGTTTATCTGTAAAATATTCAGTTAATACCTCTATTAATTCCTTTTTGGAGTATTCTATTATAAATCCGCATTTCGCTTTGACTACTTCCCGTGCTACATAGGGGACGTCTGTCAAGATAACCGGGACGCCAGCTCCAAGGTAATTTTTAATTTTTCCAGGATCTGCAAAGTAAGAAAAGTCGTCATGCTGTCTATCATATAAAGCTATAGCAATAGCCGCCTTCGCAATCCTATTCTCCAAATCCTGGTGACTTGGGATATAACCGAGGAATTCTACATATTTTTCAAGACTCAATTTATTTACTAGCTTTTTTAGGTGATATTCGTACGGCCCTTTACCAATTATAGTAAGCTTAACATTTGGAATTTTTTTGAGAATATATGGCAATGATTCGATGACAAGTTGAATCCCCTGCTTTTCAAGCAATGTCCCCATATAAAGTATTTCATTTTTATTAAGCTTGTCAAAAGAGACTCGCTTTATCCGTAGCGTGTGAACACCGTGCGGAACTACAAGCTGATTGGAGAAATCCATATTCCATCTTTTTGTTCTGCCTTCAATCATACGTGGTGAAAGATTCCATGTCCAATCGCTATTTTCTGCACACAATCTTTCTATTCCATGGTAAATTCCATTAAGTAACTTATTATGAAACCTCTGGGGGACATAATCTATAACATAGTAAATTACCTTATCAACAAGCTTTAATAGTTTGAGAATATACCCTGAAAAGGTATTCAAGTTGTCGACACCAAAAAAAATATCGTATTTCCAGTTTATTGTCATACACCAGAAAATGGTATAAAAGAAATCCTTCATATATAAAAGAGGCTCTGGTAAAATCCAGTGAAACGCAGTCTTGCTTTTGATTAACTTACCATTTCTATATAATTCATACCGCGAAGACTTTTTGAAGTTTTCTTTAAGATAGAGTAATGGATGAGATATAAAAAGTAATTCTTGTATTCCAAGCTTGAGTAAATAATCTCGTAAGTCATATGCGATGCCTGTTGTTGCCTCATGAACGACAATAACTGCCTTACTTTTTGGCCAAAATATTTTGTTCATACCATTCAATTTCTTTCTTGAGTCCTTCTTCAAATGACATTTTTGCTGCGAAACCAAATTCTCTTTTCGCTCTTTTAGTATTCAGCATTCTTCTTGGTTGGCCATCGGGTTTTGATGCATCCCAAACCAATTTTCCCCCAAAACCAACCATCCGCGCAATAAGCTTGGCTAAATGTTTAATTGATATTTCAAATCCAGCACCGAGGTTTACCGGATCAGACTTATTATATCTTTCACTTGCCAGTAGTATTCCATCTGCTGCATCCTCAACATATAAAAACTCTCTAGTGGCTTTTCCAGTTCCCCAAATGACTACACTATTTTCATTTTTAATTTTTGCATCATAAAATTTTTTAATTAACGCTGGAATAACATGAGAAGATCTTGGATCGAAATTATCACCTGGTCCGTACATATTTACAGGCAAAAGGAAAATCGAATTAAACCCATATTGCTGCCTATATGCCTGAGATTGAACAAGAAGCATTTTTTTTGCCAGTCCATATGGCGCATTTGTCTCTTCCGGATATCCTATCCATAAATCTTCCTCTTTAAATGGTACTGGTGTGAACTTTGGATAACAGCAAATTGAACCGATTGCAACAAATTTCTCAACGCCAGCTTTTCGTGCCTCATCAATAAGGAAAATCCCCATCCGTATGTTATCGTAAAACATTTCTCCTGGACGCTCCATATTAAGCCCAATACCCCCAACAAATCCTGCAAGATGAATAACCAAATCCATCCCCTTAATAACTTGTTTACATGCCTCAATCTTTCTTAAGTCATACTCATTTGATCTAGGAGTAAAAAGTTTTTTCACTCCTTTTTCTCTTAGTTTTCTTGTTAAATGCAATCCCAAAAAACCTGACGCTCCAGTTAGCAAAACTCTTTTTTTGGTTAAATCTATATGTTTACCCATAAAGCTAATCCTTATAGTACTCTAATCCTTTAAATAAGTAAATATAATATGATAAACGAGGACTTTTACCAACTTTTGATAAAAATATAACATCTCTTACCTTTCTTATTCGCCTCCGTATCATGTCTCGTTTCTTTAAAGTTTTATATAGATTTCTTATATTCCAAAACATTGCTTTTTGTATAGCAAAGAATAAGTTTAATCTCCCTAAAAACAAATAAGCGATCGCCGTACATTCGCAGATAGCCAGATGTAGAGGCATAACCTTTATCAATGTCTTGACTTCAAAATTCTTTAAATAGCTGCATATTCTATTCTTAAATGAATGAAAGAAAACTTTTTCTGTACCAAATTTTCTTGCCGAAACTCCCCCTTTATGATAAATAACTGACCAAGGCGTATAGACTATTTTCCATCCTGCCAGCCATACTCTAATACAAAAATCTGTTTCTTCGAAATAAAGAAAAAAATCAGAATCAAATAATCCAACCTCTTCTATCACTTTTTTTCTGATCAGCATACATGCTCCATAGGCAGAAAAAATCTCTCTTTCATTATCATATAGAGGAATATTTGCTTTTTTCCCATAACCTACGTAATACAAGAATCCAGTATTCGTGAAAAACGCTCCTATGGAATTTATAGTCCTATCTTTATGTAAAGAATTGCTTTTAAAGAGGATTTTGGGCTGAATAACGCCAATTTTCTTGTCTTTCTTAAGCTGATTAATAAGAATAGCAAGGAAGTTACCCGTAACAACAGTATCGCTATTGAGAAGAAGTATATATTCCCCCTTTGCTTTCCTAACTGCCACATTATTGCCTTCTGCAAATCCTAAATTGCTATTGCTTTCGATAAGCCTTACATTTTTGAACTTTTTTTTGATAATATCTTTTGACCCATCATAAGAGTTATTGTCCAAAACAATTACTTCAATATTTTTATAATCTTGCTGAAACAAAGAAGATAAACATTCTCCTATCACATCTTCTCCATTCCAATTCGTAATCATAACTGATACAAGGGGTCTATTCATCTTACGAAATAATTTTTGTACCACTCCAAAGTTTTTTTTAAGCCTTCTGTAAGGGTGACCTTGGGCTTCCAACCCAATAACTTAGTTGCTTTACTAAACGAAACATATTGCGATTTTATTTCTGAAGCCCTCCCTTCGTCTATTTTTTCAATTGTCACCTTTTTACCTGATAAATAAATAATTTTATTAATTAAGTTTTCAACAGAAATTCTATTGTTGCTACCAAAATTAAATATTCTATTATTCCCTATCAACGAAATATCAATCTCAGCTAATTTTAGATATGCTGAAATTGAATCGTCTATATATAAGTAGTCTCTTATTGCCTTTCCGCCCCACATTTTGGGAGTTGTATTTGAAAGCACTGCTTTTATTGTTTTTGGGATAAGCCGGGAAAAATTTAAATCGCCTGGACCGTAAATATTAACAAATCTAGGTATAAGAACCGGCAGTTCAAAAGTATTAGCGTATGATTGAGCAATTAGATCTGTACAAGCTTTTGAGGTTTCATAAGGTCTTGAAGGTTTTGGCGTATATTCTTCAAGATAGGGAAGCTTGTTATTCCCATAAACATGAGCTGTTGATGCAATAATTATTTTATCCATTGTATTCTTACGGGCAATCTCAAGAATATTCAACGTGCCTTCGGTATTAATCTTAAATGTATGATATGGATCCTTTTGTCCAGCTTCCACCAACGACTCTGAAGCCAAATGAAAACATATTTGTATTTTTGAATCTTTTATAAAATTGTTTATTACCGAATAATCCAACATGTTTGCTCTTAAGTTCCTCTTATCCTTGGCAAGAGATCGAGAGATTCCATACACAATTACCCCTAGTGATCTTAATTTTTTAGCTAAGTTAGATCCAACAAAACCAGTAATACCAGTTATTAATACCCTTTTACCCCTAAGATCATTTGTCTTCATAATTATTTTTGCTTAAGAACCAAACCCAGTAAGCCAGCCATCACTTCAGCGCTACGAAGCAGCATAACACCAAGCGTTATGGTTGGATTCTTAACAAGAATACTCCAGTGCTTTATATATGCCCATTTTACAGGAAACAATTGGTTAACTGCTATATTGGGATATCTTTTTAAGTATAGTTTAAATGCTTTGCTATAATAGTATTTTTTCATGACTCGACTAAAAAATTTTATCTCACCTTCGTCATGATAAATATAACTTTTTATTTTACCTATTTTACCCTTTGCTTTCATTTTATAATGAAAATCCGAATCTTCCATTCCAACAATGGTCGGATCATAACAGCCAATCTTTAGGGCATCATTTTTTTTAAAGAACCTGCAGCATTCATTCAAACCTTTTTCAAGAAACGTACTTACATATCGTTCAAGAGCGACGCACTTAGTCCAAAAACCCTTCCCTATAGAAATCTCAGGAATTGTAAGGGCAATATAATTTTTATTACTAAGTGTTTTATAACATTCCGCAACAACCTCTTTTCTTAAATACATGTCTTGGTCTATAACTAAGATATATTCTCCGTAAGCTTCTTCTATTCCTCTATTTCTTTGGATACTTCTTTCTGGCCCATCTTGAAAGTATCTTGCGTATCTTTTGATTATCTCTTTACATTTTTTTTGTTGCTCTATATCATAGTATAAGCTGTCAACTACAACGATATCAATATTAGGGTATGTCTGACTCTTAATTGATTTAAGGCATTTTTCAATCGTCCTACCCGAATTATAAGCAGCAACAACTACCGTTACGAGAGGAAACAACTTATGCTTCATATCTTTTCTACCGCTTTATTCTCGCTACATGACTCTATGAGTCTTAAACTATCTCTTGTTACATTCGCCCATTTTAGACTCCTCGCCCATTCTAAACAATTTTTTTGGAATTGGATATATCTCTTTTTGTCCATCGATAATAAAAGCGCCTCTTTCGCCAAAGTCTGTGGGAGGTTTTCCCGCAATATCACCCCCGTTTCTCCATTTTTTACCGAATCTCGAAGCCCAGACACATTATACACCACTGAAGGCGTAGCTTGGCTTGCAGCCTCAACTACTACCAACCCCCAACCTTCCGTTACCGATGTGTGTAGAAGAATATGCGCCTTTCTCATAAGTTCAAGTTTTTTCTTTTCATTAACATATCCAAAAAACTTCACTTTGTTTTCAATACCTAAATCTTTCGTAATCTTATGTAGTTTGATTAAATACTTTTTGTTGCCTTGTCCAACAATCCAAAGCTTGGCTTTCTTTTTTTCTTTTTGGATTATTGAAAATGCTTTAATGACCTCCTCAAGTCCTTTCATTCTCACCAAACGACTCACAAAAATAAACGTTTCGTATTCTTCTTTTTTAGGCAATACTTTTAACGTTTTATTCATTATTGGGCAAGGAATTGCAAGACAGTTTGCTCTCTTAATTCCAAATGTTTCTAAGTCATCTATTGTTGAGTCGGCATCTGTCCAGAAACGCGCATTCTTATATAGCTTAAAATACAGTGATTCTATAAATCTCCCAAGTACCCCCACAGGAAAAGGATAAACATAGTCCCATATCTCTCTAGCAACTTCGTGGATAAAGATGATTTTAGGTTTTTTCACATATAAGGGCGTAAAAAAAGGAAGACCATGGATCTCGTCAATCACTAGATCAAATTTTTGTTTTGAAAAAAGATAAAAAAATGGAGCAAGCAAGTAAACAGTTAAGGCATTACCCCCTCGCACAATATGTACCCCACTTATATGCTCCCCTTTAGATCCTCCATCAAATCTTGATGCAAACCAAACAACCTTATGACCTGCCTTAACCCATGCCCTTGCGTGCATAAGCGTCACAATCTCTGCTCCGCCCTTTTTAGGGTTTTTTGTATCTCTCCAGTTTAAAATTAGTATATTCATATACTCTTCCTTTGTTTATCATAATAATGTAGGATTTTTAATCTATAAAATACCGCGGCTGTATCCCAAAGCATAGAAAATATTACTTTCCAAAAGTTTGTTGAGGTGATGCTGCTTGCGCCTGAAAAGTTAAGCTGAATAGGACCCTCATATATTTTTGTAAACCCCCTTGCTTTGGCAACAGCTAAAACCTCAACGTCAAATGCAAATTTTTTTACCGCAACTCTTGGAAAAACATCTTTTGCAACTTTTTTTCTAAAAAACTTAAGACCTACCTGCGTATCTCTCACATTAAAACCAAAAATAATATGGGTAAGATTTCTGTATCCCCAGGATAAGATTTTTCTTGAAAAGGGGTAATTTACTTTTGATTCTGGATGAAGCTTGCTTCCTACTACTATATCAGCGTCGTTAAAGACCATAATATTCAAAAGTAAAGACATCGCAACGGGATTGATATCCATTCCTGCATCTATAAATCCAACTAGGTCTCCCTTAGCCCGAAGCATTCCGTATTTAACCGCATATCCCTTTCCATTATTTTTCTCATAGCCTAAGACTTTAATATTTTTATTATCAATACTTTTTGCTTTCTCAAAGGTTTTATCTAAAAATCCGTCTACAACTACTATGATTTCGTACTTGTACGAGAGAGGCGACAACGCCTTATCGAGATTTTTTAAGTTATCTATTATTGTTTTTTCTTGTTTGTAAGCAGGAATTATTAAAGAGATAAATTTAATCTTATCCATTGGAAAATTTGAAGAATTCTTTTCTAACAAGATCCCATGAAAAAATTCTTCCATCATGAAGTTTTATTTTAGCTTCGGAGTAGGGAATTCTTACTTCTTCTCTCGGGTTATAAAGCGCTGTTGGGAAATTAAGAAGAACTGCGCTCTCTCTTGACACAACCATAAACCCATGAAGGGTTTGTTTGGGAATAAGTAAGATGTATGAATCTTTATTTGCCTCCATATAAAAAAGATTTAAAAGTCCAAATGTTTTAGAATTAGGCCTATTATCTGCAACAGCCGTAACTATAGCTCCTTGGGCCACAAGAAACCTGTCCTCCTGAATGTTAGGGTGGTAATGCCAAACATCTTCATCCCTTGCAACACCACTTGCTGTAACAGAGTAATATTGCATAAAAAATTCTCTTCTTTTTCCATATATATTTTTCCAATCTTTTCGAAGTGTTTCAACCAGAACACCAGATTTATCGCGGTTTACCTTAAGTGGATAAAGTAAAATACTCTCAATAAGCTTTGTTTTATCTTTATTCCTAAATGTTATAAGTTCGATCATCAATAATGATATTATCAAATATTACCAAATATTACTAGCGGATTTGATCAAAATGACTACGAATTACCTTTATATAGTAAAATAAAAGTGAGACAAGAAGAATTACTGAGACAATAAAAGAAATAATTACTACCTTCAAGAGCGAATCGTGATATAAAGTAATTAATAGCGCCTGAGCAATGGCAGAAAAAATAACAGCGATATAAACCTTTGTTTTCTTAATAGATAAAAAATAATATACAAAAAGAGAAATTAAAGAATATATTGTTATAAATATTCCATATAAACCTAGCAAATGTGAAGCTGACAGATAAACTTTATTTTTAATAAAAAACCCTATAGCAAAATCTGGGTATAGAAAATAAAATATGGAGATTAGAATTGAAGGAATAAAAACCAGAGCAATTGCCATTTTAAAAATATTGTTATAATTTTCGCGTCTTTCATGCCTTTGCACAAGAAGAGGAAACATTACTGTTCCTATAGGAGCAGTTAAGAAGAAAATCACTCTTCCAACGAGTGACAATCCTGCATATATACCTGCTTGTTGAGGATCATAAAAATGCTTTACTAGTAAAATATCCATTGAAATCAAAGAAGTCATGCCCAAGGCGGCAAGAGACGAAGGAATCCCATAAGAAAGGATATTTCTAAACTGCATCTTATTTGCAATATGCGCTTGACTCTTAAAGAGAAATCCAAGAGGAATAAAACTAATAACAAAAGGTAAAGTGCTGGAAAGAAGTAATACCCCCAATACGCCTTTTAGACTAAAACCTAAAAAAACTACAAAAACACCCGCTATAAATTTAATAAGGGATGAGATGAAATTTGAGAAAGAAATAAATTTAAATGCCAGTTTTGCTTGCAATAATCCACCGTTAATTACTCCTACATAGCCTACAAACACAATAAAACCCGCAATAACAATTAAAGACTGATCTTTGATATGGAAAAAATCTCCAATCCTTTCAGTAAAAATAAGAAAACAAAAAAGAAAGATAAATCCTATAAAAATTAGGGGCTTAATAATCTTTAAAAAAA
>Ga0213870_1000282_pt1 | contig 26289 bp, 33 predicted proteins | sample WICALVC2017_Meta_FD_160119 | JGI IMG/M metagenome (GOLD analysis project Ga0213870, IMG submission 160119) | Freshwater microbial communities from subterranean cave lake in Wind Cave National Park, South Dakota, United States - WICALVC2017 | ecosystem: Environmental > Aquatic > Deep subsurface >... | reverse complement strand
CGGCGGCGGCAAAAGTTGAGGGAAACTTCTCCTCCAAACGCGGGCGGATTTTCTTGTCTTATCTTCTCAATTTTTTAAAGTAGGCTCTCAGGTTATCTAGAAGTAATTGATCGATACTAATAATATCCCCTTCTAATTTGGGAAGTAAAAATTATCATCTTTGGCTTTGGAAGGAGGAATCTCTGACAGATATTCATCGCCTAAATATCTAAAAAGAGTCTCTTCTGCTTGGGTTGGCCCTTTTAAAAGTTCGTTGAGGTAAAAGCGTCGGAGAAGATGACGTTGGGAAAGAGGAGTCTCTCGCAGATATATACGGCTTAAATATCTAAGAATAGTCCGTTCTGCTGAGTTTAACCCTTCTGGTTTTCCATGTCCTGGTCGGTATAAACTTTCTAACTTTTCTGAACTAGTATTCCCTTTTAACCCTTTTAATGCAGGAAAATCTTCAGCGGCTTTGATTAGTTGCGATTGCCGGTAACTGCCAGCAAGTGAGGCAATGATTCCCAGTAAGATCAAAATAATGACGATTGTGATAATGTTTATTAAGTCACCCCCCCATTTCCTTCTTTTCATGATTTAATGGTAGCAAGATCGGAATAAACTAATTATCCACATGTTGATTTATCTCTACGGCCCCGATTCTTATCGGCGGCGGCAAAAGTTGAGGGAAATCATTGAAGAATATCGGGAGAAGCATTCCGGGCTAGGCCTGGAGCGTTTCCATTTTAGCGGTGAAGGCCCCGTCTATCAGCAATTGAGAGAGTTTGCCCAGACCCCGTCGCTTTTTAGCAGTAAGCGACTAGCTGTTATTACTGGCGAGCTGGCCGCCGCCGGTGATTTGGGCGGATTTCTTCAGTCACTGATAACCAAAGATGATCTTATTTGTCTTATTTCAACGACTGAACTGCCGGGCGCTGATTTTAACTTCTTATTAAAAAACCCAGTTCTCCATCAGGAATTTAAGGAATTAAAGGGCAAGCAGTTGGCGGCTTTTATTAAAACAGAGGTCAAAACAAGAAATATAAAACTATCGCCTCGCTTGTTAAACAATCTGGCCGAGGCTCACGGAGCCGATACTTGGGCGATAGTTACCGAGTTGGACAAATGGCAATTATCCAATAACCAGTCCCGAGTCGAGCTGAGCTCGGCCCCGCCAGCTAATTTTCAGCCAGTGGATAATTCATTTGATTTGATTCGCCGGTTGAGGGCGCGGGAACTTGGCGACCGACTGGGCTCATTGGAAATTTTGTTTAAAATGGAAGACCCAGCCAAGATTTTTAATCTCTTGGCTTATCAGTGGGGGATTGAAAAGAAAGCAATGGCCGATTACGACGTAGCGGTTAAATCTGGGAAGTTGGATTACGAAACAGCCTTGGTAGATTTACTGCTGACTTGAGAAATTAATTTGGTTAAGCGCGATTTTAAGCGGGCCGCCTTATTTTTTTTAATGAGGTTAGTTTTGGCCGCTTTATCCAGTCTTTTATAAACTTGAGGGAGTAAGACTTTAGCCTCCGCCAGCTTTTGCCCGGCGATTAATTTACGGTATTGCCGAACCGTTTCCTTTAAAATTTTCTTTTGACTAAGACGGCGCTGGCGTCTTTGTTTATTTTGACGCAAAGCCTTCTGGGCTGATTTGGTGATCGGCATGGGGTTAGAGTAGAGATTGCTGGTTATTTAGTCAATCAATTCGATGCCTTGGAAGAAGGAGTGGTTTTTAGTACAATGCGGTTGTGATTTACAGTCTGTCGGGAATCCTGGCGGCGCGGCGGGATAATTATGTGGTGGTGGATGTGGCTGGGATAGGCTACAAAGTGTTCCTGTCACTGCGAGCCTATCCGTTACTGCCGCTGTTGGGGGAAACTATTCGCCTTTTCACCTATCTCAATGTCAGAGAGAATGCTTTGGAGCTGTTTGGCTTTGCCGAGGAAGCGGAGCTTAATTTTTTTGAGAAATTGCTTTTAGTTAATGGCGTGGGGCCGCGGTCAGCCTTGGGAATTATCGGGGTGGCTTCGGTTGATAAACTGGTAGCGGCGATTGACAGCGGGAAAGTTGATTTATTGACGCGGGCGACTGGCATTGGCAAAAAGACCGCCGAGCGGATAGTTTTGGAACTGCAGGGAAAGCTGGCGGCTGTTGGCACTAAGGAAACAGTGAAAACGATGGAAGCCGATCTTGAACTTGAGGAGGCGTTAGTCAGCTTGGGTTATAACCGCAACGATGCCAGGAAAGCTATCGCCCAAATTAGTTCCCAAACTACTCGTTTGGAAGATCGGTTGAAGAAAGCTTTACAGGTGATTAATAAATCTTGATTGTTTTTTTGCGAAAGTTCTTATATCAGCTGCCGGGCGGGCCGCCGTTGTATCATCTTATTTGGGCTTGGCTGGGAGTTTTGCTTTATTCTTTTCCCTCGCGGCGAATTTTTGTCATAGGAGTGACGGGGACCAAGGGCAAATCAACAGTGGTTGAGTTGATTGGCCACATATTGAAAACTGCGGGCCGTAAGACAGCTTTGATTTCTTCTCTGGGGATAGAGATTGCCGGCGTTAGGGAAAATAAACCGCTGGACAACACCATGCCCGGCCGCTTTTACCTTCAGCGGCTTTTACGCCGGGCGGTCGCCGCCGGTTGTCAGTATGCGGTAGTCGAAGTTACTTCGGAGGGGGTAGTAATGAACCGCCACCGGTTTATTGATTGGCGAGCGGCTGTTTTTCTTAATCTCCATCCGGAGCACATTGAGGCCCACAAGGGGTTTGAGAAATATCGGGAGGCGAAATTAGCCTTCTTCCGCTACGCCAATCGCCCAATCAGAATTAGGTCATCGCAAGGCGTAAATTTTATTAATGAAGATGATGAGAATGCGGATTTTTTTGTTGAGGCTGCCGGTGGGGGGCGGGTGGTCTTTTTTAGGAAGAGTGAGTTAGCCAGCCGGTTGGTGGGCAAATTTAATAAGTATAATTTGGGTGCGGCGGTGGCTGTGGCTGAAAATTTAGGGGTTGATGAGGAAACGATTAGGAAGGCGGTGATTGATTTTCCCGGCGTGCCGGGAAGGATGGAGTTTGTCCAAAAAAAACCATTCGCGGTGGTGGTTGACTATGCTCACACCCCCGTTTCTTTGGAAGAAGTTTATCAAGCTTTGCGCGGCAGTGCTGGCGGCCGGAAATTGATTTGTGTCTTTGGCTCTTGCGGCGGAGGGAGGGATCAGTGGAAGCGGCCAGTGTTGGGGAAAATTGCGGCGCAATACTGTGATAAGATCATTTTGACCAACGAGGACCCTTTTGATGAACCCCCCATTGCGATTTTGGATCAAATCGAGCGCGGGCTTTTAGAAAATCAGAAATCAGAAATCAAAAATCAAAATTATTGGAAAATTGTTGATAGAAAAAAAGCGATTGAACAAGCGATTGGATTGGCCCGGCCGGGAGACGCGGTGGTGATTACTGGTAAAGGCAGCGAAGAATATATTCGGGTGGCCGGCGGCCAAAAGATTGCTTGGGGCGATCAGCAAACAATTCTCGATATTTTGAGAAAGTAAAATAATATAAGAAGTTATAAAAAGCGTAATGATTGTAAAAAGAGAATTTATCCTCCGAAGCCGAGCTAAGCTCGGCGAAGGAGGATGAATTTGTTATGATACAAATGTGTCTAATAATAAAAACAGCCATCGTTTTGGCCGGTATCAAATCAAGCACAAGATTGTCGTTTCGGGGGCGGCCGAGACTGGCCATTGCACCAAAGACGCTTTAGAGAAAGCGGAATTATTAGGCCGGGAACTGGCCAAAGCCGGCATCATTCTCATTACTGGAGCGACCACCGGTGTTCCTTATTGGGCGGCCAAAGGTGTTAAAGAAGAAGGCGGAACAGTTTTTGGCGTCTCGCCGGCTGTTTCTGAAGCGGAACATATTAAAATCTATCGTCTGCCAATTGATTACCACGACGCTATTTTTTTCACCGGTTTTGACTACGCCGGCCGGAACTTGATTCTGGTAAGGGCGGCCGACGCGCTTATTTTTATTTGCGGCCGGATCGGCACTCTTAATGAGTTCACCATTGCTTTTGAAGATCGGAAGATCATCGGTGTCTTAGAAGGAACAGGCGGGATAGCTGATGAGATTAGGGAGTTAATCACCAAATCCCACCGCGGTCCCGGGAAAGTGGCTTTCTCTAATGATCCCAAAGAGTTACTAAAGACCGTACTGGAAATGATTGAGAAAGAAAAAGGCTATTAAAAAATAATGATATCTAATATCATTATTTTTTAGTTTTAATACAAAATGCGTCTTGATTTGGTTGTTGTTTATTTATTGAGCCGCTTTTTTTATCGGTTAGCCGCTTTTTTTGTCCATTGGTATTGGCATACTTTTTTGATCTTTAGCGGTTGGGTTAATGGACTAAAAAGCCGGTTTCTGCGCGGCTTGGCGGGCATCATTTTATTTTTTGTTTATCTTGCCTGGGCGCTGGCGCCGGTTTATTTGGTTTGGCGAGCTTTCACATGAGACAGTTGTATTTTAAAAATCTTAGATTAGAAATGGGGATGGGCGGCCGATTCTTAGTCAGATTGGTAATTTACGTTTTTTATGGAATGCTGACGGCGACGATGATCGTCATTTTGTTTGCCGAGATGCGCTGGCTGCAAAGCCTTGGTTTTTTCCTGATTTTATTTTTAGGGGATCGGCTGCTCCATCTTAATCGGGGAGATAAAAAATTAGCCTATTTGCCGGCGGCCGGCCGAGTTAATCTTAATGCCTATCTGACGCCAATCACTTTCTCTATTTTAGAGAGGTCTTTTGATCAGGCCTTTTTTATTAGAGGCGATTTTTTTCTTTGGCTGGCTCGGCAGTTGTTGGATCAATCTCGGGTGAGAAAGCTTTTAAGGAAATCGGGGGTTAAAGTGAAGTGGCATGAGGCCGACAAAGAACTCCAGCGGTTATTAGCTGATAGCCGCAGGGAAAAATACAAAAAAGCAGAATTACTGACTTTAACCGAGCAATTAGTGGCCGCCGCCGCCACTGAAGCCTTGATCATTAATGGCAACTACGTCAACCCCGAACATCTTTTGCTGGCGCTGTTTAAGCGGGAACCGAAAGCGATGAAGGGAATTAGTTTTTTGGGCAGTGTTAAGATTAAACTATGAAGTTGTTTTCCGGCCTTTCTTTTAAGGTAGGCCGAATAGTCAGGATGTTTGTTTTGGGTGATTTGGCATTATTGGCCGGCTGGGGTTTGGTTCAGCCGATTTTTGCAGTCTTTGTTGTGGAAAAAGTTGCTGGAGCAACGATTGTAACCGTCGGTATAGCCGCCGCCGTTTACTGGATCACTAAAGCTATTTTACAATTGCCGATTGCTAATTTTTTAGATGGCACGCCGAGTGAAAAAGATGATTTTATTATTTTAGTTTTAGGTTTGGTGCTGGTCGGTCTCTCGGGCTTTGCTTTTGTGCTAGTTAGCCAAATCTGGCAGCTTTATTTAGTTCAGTTTTTGTTAGCCGTTGGTTTTTCTATGTACACGCCGGCTTGGCAGGGAATTTTTTCGCGCCATCTTGATAAAAGTCATGAAGCGACTGACTGGTCGCTCGACAACGTTGCTATTTCGATCGCCGCCGGCGTTACCGGGTTAATAAGCGGTGTTTTAGTAAGCTGGTTTGGTTATAATCTGGTTTTTGTTTTAGCCGGCCTTTTTTCTTTAATTTCAGCAACTGTTATTTTTCTTTCGCCCAAAGTTGTTTTTCCTCATCGGGTCTACCGGCGAGGCAAGGCCCTGCACGATCATCGGCCGATTGTTAGTTCGAGACAGTAACACTGGTTTGGGACCATGAGTATTAAAAATGATGAGATAGCCAGAATCTTCTCGGAGATCGGCGATTACTTGGAAATGCAGGGGGTGGCCTTCAAACCCCGGGCTTATCAGCGGGCGGCTGTCGTCATTGCTGGCCTAACTGAAGAAGCGGCTGATATTTACAAGAAGGGCGGGTTGAGAGCTTTGGAGGAGATTCCCGGCGTTGGGGCATCAATAGCGGAGAAGATCGAGGAATTAATTAAAACAGGCCGCCTCGGGTATTATCAAAATCTTAAAAATAAAGTGCCAGTCAAATTATCAGAGTTGAGAGCGGTTGAGGGTTTAGGACCGCGGCACATTAAGTTTTTATACCAGAAGTTGGGCATCAAGAACCTGCAGGATTTGGAAGAAGCGGCCGAGCAGGGGAAAATAAGAAAGCTGGTTGGCTTTGGCACCAAGAGCGAAGAAAAAATTCTCAAAAGTATTCAATTTCTTAAAAAGTCCGGCGGGCGGTTCCTTCTAAACGAAGTGCTGACCCAAGCGCGGGAGATTGAAGAGCGGTTGAAAAGATTGCCGGGGGTGGGAAAGACAGCGATAGCCGGTTCTTTGCGCCGGCGCAAGGAAACAATCGGCGATATTGATATTTTGGTAACTGTCTCCACTAAATCAGCCACCAATAAAGTGGCGGACTTTTTTGCTTCCATGCCCGAAGTGGTCACTATTTTTGCCAAAGGTCCTACTAAGTCAATGGTTAAATTAAAAAGCAGTCTGGATGCTGATTTACGAGTGGTGCCAGAAAAATCTTACGGCGCCGCTTTAAGTTATTTTACTGGTTCTAAAGAGCACAATGTTTGTTTGCGGGAGCTGGCGATTAAGAAAAGCTGGAAGTTAAATGAATACGGCCTGTTTGCGGTGGGCGGGAGAGGGAAAACAGAACGTTGGCTGGCAGGCAGGACCGAGGAAGAAATTTACCAAAAGCTTGGCTTGGTCTACATTGAGCCGGAGTTGCGGGAAATGACGGGAGAAATTGAAGCAGCCCAAGCTGACCAATTGCCTAAATTGATTGGCTATAATGATTTGCGAGGCGATTTGCAAGTCCAAACTAATTGGAGCGACGGTCAGCATTCAATTGAAGCAATGGGGCGGGCGGCGGCGGCCCTTGGACTGGAATATATTTTGATCACTGATCACAGTCAGCGATTGGCAATGGCTCACGGTCTTGATGAAAAAAGAGTCCTTGAGCAACTGAAAGAAATTGATCGGGTTAATGACCGGTTTAAGAAAGCTGGCATAAAATTAGTTATTCTTAAAGGCAGCGAATGCGATATTCTAAAAGATGGGCGAATGGACTTGCCCGATCAGTTGCTGGCTAAGCTGGATATCGTGGGCGGCTCAATTCACTCTCATTTTAAATTATCTAGAAGTGAGCAGACCGAGCGGCTAGTGCGGGCAATGACCAATCCGCAGGTGGACATTATTTTTCACCCCACCGGCCGGCTGATTAACCGGCGGGAGCCCTACGATCTGGATATTGATCGGGTTATTGAGGTGGCTAAAGCCACCGGGACAGTGCTGGAAGTCAACGCTTTTCCTGACCGGCTGGATTTAAAAGATGAACACATTCGCCGCTGTGTGGCGGCCGGGGTGAAGTTGGTTGTTAGTTCTGATTCTCATAGTACTAACCACTTTTCTGTTTTAGAATACGGCCTGGCTCAAGCCAGGCGGGGTTGGGCAGAAAAAAGCAATGTGATTAACGCCTGGCCGTTGGAGAAAATGAAATCAATGATCAAACATGGAAGAAGATGAAAAGTGGCAAAAAGTCATCTCGGCTGGCTTGATTATTTATCGGATGACTGATCAGGGGCCGAAGTTTTTATTGCTTTATCGGGGGCGAAATATTTGGGATTTGCCGCGGGGCCGGATGGAAGCGGCCGAGCGGAGTTTGCAGACAGCCTTTCGCGAAGTTTGGGAGGAAACGGGCTTGCGCCGTTCCGACCTGCGGATTGAGAGAAATTTTCGTAAGGCCTATGAAAAGTTTCCCTACACCAGCGGCCGCCGCCGGGTTTTTAAAATAGTAATTTTTTACCTCGCTGAAACCGCTAATTCTCAAGTCCGAGTCTCGCCGGAGCACGAAGGTTATGCCTGGTTTAATCTAAATGAGGCGCGGCGTCACCTGACCCGTTTTAAGGTCAGGCAGGCGATTATCAAGAAAGCTTGGGATTTCATTAAACGGCCAAGTACTTTACCGCCGCCGAAATACCCAGAATCGCCAAAAAATTGAAGGCGAAGGTGATAATGATGAAAAAGCGAGTGCTGATGCGGGATAATCCCATCAACGCCAAGGCTGTTTCATCGGGCAGGAGCGGTAGGGCAATAATGAAACCAGCCATGATCGCCAGCGAAAAACGGATGATTTTTGATTTAAGCAGGTGGCGGAAGCGGGCCAACCACCCCCTCCTTTTTTTAGTAAGATTTAAAAAATCTTTGGTTAGCCGGTCGCGGACAAAATAAAAAATCAGCGAATCTCCCAAGACTGCTCCAGCGGCTCCAATAATTGCCACTAAAAAGATGGAGTTGAATTGAGCAATTTTTACTAAGAGGACAAATGCCGGCGCGGTGGTAAAAGCCGAAGTAAAAAAGAAACCGGCTATAAAGGCGCTGATTAGCCGGCCTTGGGATAATTGGGAAAGAAGATCATTGATGATGGCGCTCTGCCAAAGAGCGATCGCTAGAGCGATGCTGATGGCAATGGCAACCAAGTCTCTGGCGATCTTGGTATTATTGCCTTTAATCATCCTTTAATATTTTGTTTCGTATCCTCTGGCTGGCTTTTGGCAAGCTCGATAATTTTTTTAAAGACAGTCGGTTCTTTTTCCGCTAAATCCGCCAGCATCTTCCTGTTTAGTTTAACACTTTTCCTTTTTAAAGAAGTGATCAGTTGACTGTAAGTTAAGCCATTCTCCCGAGCGGCGGCGTTAATTTTCACCTGCCAAAGGGAACGAAAGTCGCGCTTTTTTTCCTTGCGGCCGCGAAAAGTATGAGTCCAAGCGTGCAGCAAGGCTTCTTTAGCCGCTCGCTCTTTGTTTTTTCTTCCCCAGCGGAAACCTTTGGTGTAGCGGAGGATTTTTCGTCTTTTTTTGGTGGCAATCTTGCCGCGTTTGACTCTAGTCATACCTTAAAATTAGAGGTTAGAGATTAGAAGTTGGAGTTTTAATCTACTTTTCCAATCTCTAACTTCTAATTTCTACTTGTTAAGTATCTTTGAAACTGCTTCTCGTAGCCGCGGGGGATCAGCCGCCAGCCGCGCTTGAGGCGGATGTTCTTGCCGCTTTTTTTGGAACGGAAATGATCAATAGCAACTTGGCGGCGCAATAGCTTGCCCGTTTTGGAAACTTTAATTCTTTTAGCAACCGATTTTCTCATATTTTTATCCGCCTCACTTTTTTTGTATTTGAGTGACAATCCCGTAGCCGCCGACTTTCGGCTCATAGACCACTTTATGAGCGGAAATTATTTTCAAAAAGTCGTTCAGCTTTTGTCGGGCAAATCCTTTGTTGGCTTTTTCCCGACCGCGGAGCCGGACCACAATTACTACTTGATAACCTCTAGCCAAAAATTGATTGACCTTGTCGGCTTTAATTTCTAAATCATGGCGGGCGGAGCGGATGCTGATTTGCACTTGTTTGATTTCGTCTTTTTGCCCAGCTTTTTGCTTTCTTAGTTTCTTTTCTTGTTGATAGCGGTACTTGTCAAAACTGAAGATGCGCGCCACCGGCGGCTTGGCTAAAGGCGAAACCTCGATGAGGTCGAGGTTTTGTTCTTCTGCTAGTTTCAGAGCCGCCTCCCGGCTCATTATCCCCCGATTCTGATTTTGGTCATCAATGATCAGCAGCTCCGGCGCGGTTATTTGACTATTAATTTTAACTTGATGGTTAATGAAAATAATATACAACTTAAATTCCTGGCGGTCAAATTATAATTCTAAAATCAACTTGATGAATTCTGTCGAGGGTGAATCGAGTGGAAGTGTGGAAGTGAGGGGAATTGAACCCCTGTCCGGAGGATTTAGACTAAGTTATCTTCAAGCTTAGCCAAGTTGGTTTGAGACTGCTGGCTTGAACTTGGCAAAAAACCAGCAACCTTTGTCAGTTAGAGGTCATTGGAGAGTCCTGACTAATTCTCCAATCGAGCTTGAGGTATGACACCGGTGATGACCTATCAAGCTTCAGCCGCCGGTGAGCATTAAGCGTAAGCTAATGCTGGAACTCGATTAACGTTGCCGTTTATCGATTAAAACAGTTTAAAGAGTTGCCGCTCTGCTTGCTTACCTAGTTTCAATTCTCCGTCGAAGCCTAGACCACTCCCTTTCTTTTATAGTTTCTCGTTTGTCAATTTGCCTTCGTCCCTTGGCAATGCCAATCTCTACTTTGAGAAGCCGACCCTTATTGTATACCCTTAGGGGCATTAAAGTCAATCCCTTTTCTTTAATTCTGCCGGTGAGAGTTTTGATTTGGGCGGCTGATAACAGCAGCCGGCGGGTCCTTTTGGAATCATAGCCAGCGGGGGTATTAGCTGGCTGGTAGGGCGGAACGTCGGCATTGACCAGCCAAGCTTGATTATTTTTGATGACAATAAACGACCCGCCCAGACTAATGTGCCCCGTCTTAACCGCTTTCACTTCATGGCCTTTAAGCTCGATGCCCGCTTCGGTGGTCTCTAAAATTCGGTAATCAAAACGAGCCCGGCGGTTCTCTGCAAAAACTTTCATAGACTTTACTATAGGGGTAAGTTAGACTTATTGCCAATGCGTCTTTCGCCCTCAACCCTTAATTTGTTTTTGGAGTGCCCAAAATGTTTTTGGCTGCAATTCCGCGCTGATATCCATCGCCCCCAAGGGCCTTTTTCTTCCTTGCCCAGCGGCATGGATAGCCTGATTAAAAAATATTTCGATCAGTATCGGCTCTTAGGCCAGTTGCCGCCGGAGCTGGCAGGTAAAGTAGACAATGCTCAACTGTTTCCCGATTTAGAATCGCTCAATCAGTGGCGGAGTTGGCGGACCGGTTTAGTTTACCAGGATCAGGCATCGGGCGCGGCTTTAAGCGGGGCGATTGACGAGTTGCTGGTAAAAGATGGCCAGTACATCCCAACCGATTACAAAACGCGCGGCTATGATGTCAAAGAAGGCGGTGAGAATTTTTATCAGAACCAATTAAATTGTTACGCTTTGCTGCTGCGGGAAAATAATTTACCCGATGCTGGCTATGCTTGGTTAGTTTATTGGATTCCTAAAGAAATCAGCGAGGGCGGGATTGTAAAATTTATGATTGATTTAAAAAAAGTTAAAACTAATACCGAAGAAGCGCTGCGGGTACTGCGCTCCGCCGCTAACTTGCTTGCTGGCCCAATGCCCTCGTCTCACAGTCAGTGTGCCTTTTGTTCTTGGGGCGCGGCTTTGACTGATTAGCGCTTTTCTTTTATTTTTTGGTTATGCTCAAGAGCTTGAAGTTTTTTGATTTACCGAAGGTTGAGGAGCGAGTTCTGGAATTTTGGCGGAGGAATAAAATTTTTGAGAAGAGCTTGGAGCAGACAAGAGGACAGAAGCGCTTTGGTTTTTACGAAGGGCCGCCGACGGCTAATGGTCAGCCGGGTATCCATCACGTTCTCGCCCGAGTTTTTAAGGATTTAATTCCTCGCTATAAAACAATGCGGGGCTTTTTTGTTTCCCGGCGGGCCGGCTGGGACACTCACGGCTTACCGGTAGAAATTGAGGTGGAGAAAAAATTGGGACTAAAGAGCAAGCAGGATATTGAGCGCTATGGCGTTGCTAAGTTTAACGAGGCCACTCGTCAATCGGTTTGGCAATACAAAGATGATTGGGAGAAACTGACCGAGCGGATCGGCTTTTGGCTTGATTTTAAAAATGCCTACATTACTTACGATAACGGGTACATCGAGCAATTGTGGGGGATTATCAAGGAAATTGATGAGCGCCGTCTCCTTTATAAAAGCCATAAGGTTGTTCCGTGGTGCCCGCGTTGCGGAACGGCGCTCTCATCCCATGAGCTGGCTTTGGGTTACCAGAAGACGGCTGATCAGTCGGTCTTTATAAAATTTCCTTTGCAGTCCCGGGCAGTCGAGTGGCGGAAAACCGCGATTCTTTCTTGGACAACCACCCTCTGGACTTTGCCGGGCAATGTGGCGCTGGCAATCAACCCGAGACACCGATTTGTTAAAGTGGCTGATCCTGATCAAAAAGGTCACTGGCTGGTTTTAGAGAAATCGAGCGCTGTCCGGTTGGGTTTGGATGGCGGTAAAAATCTGCCAGCCGAGAAATTATTGGGCCAAAGCTATCAGCCGCCTTTTCGGATTAAAAGTTTGATTAATAAAAAAGCTTTCAAGATTTATCCGGCGGATTTTGTTGCCGCCGACGAGGGGACAGGAGTGGTACACACGGCAGTGATGTATGGCGAGGACGATTACCAATTGGGTAAAGAAATTGGTTTGCCCCAGCACCATACGGTTGATGAGCAAGGCCGGTTTACCAAAGAAGTTCCCGGCCTCGCCGGTCTTGATGTCAAAAGTAAAGAAGCCGAGGAGAAAATTTTAAACCACTTGGCTGCTAATGGTTTAACACTGAAAACAGAAAGCTATTTTCACGATTATCCTTTTTGCTGGCGGTGCGAAACCGCTGTTATCTATTATGCCCGGCACTCTTGGTTTATTGCCATGAGCCGGTTGCGGGATAAGCTGCTGGCGGCCAATGCGGGCATTAATTGGATACCGGAGCATCTTAAAAACGGTAGATTTGGTGAGTGGCTGAAAGAAGTTAAGGACTGGGCGATTTCTCGAGAACGGTATTGGGGAACACCCCTGCCAATATGGGAGCATGCAAAAAGCGCCGGGGCGAAGGCCCGGACGGGAAAATGCTCGGCGTATTTAGTCATCGGCAGTTTGGGGGAATTGGAGCGGTGCGGCGGAAAAGCGCCCAAGGATTTGCATCGCCCTTATATTGATGAAGTAGTTCTTCAGTGTCCCCAGTGTCAGGGGGAGCTGCGGCGGGTGAAAGAGGTAATGGATGTTTGGTTTGATTCCGGCGCCGCGCCTTTTGCCAGCGGTGAGTATCCCGGAAATTACCCAGCCGATTATATTTGTGAAGCGGTTGATCAAACCCGGGGTTGGTTTTACACCCTGCTGGCGGTGGCGGTTTTGTTGGATAAGGGCGCGCCTTATAAAAATGTTATTTCCCTCGGCCATATTCTCGATAAAGATGGTCGGAAAATGTCCAAGTCCCGCGGCAATGTGGTTGATCCCTGGGAAGTGGTTAAGCGAAATGGCGCCGATGCTGTCCGCTGGTACTTTTACACGATTAATCAGCCCGGTGAGCCAAAAAGTTTCGCTGAAGCCGAACTGGTAAAAACCAGCCGCAAATTTCTTAATCTTTTTTACAACTCTTACGTCTTTTACCAAACTTATCAAACCGGCGGGGCTGGGCTGGTTGAGAACCACCTCTTGGACGAGTGGATCATCGCCCGCCTTCAGCAAACGATTAAAGAAACCACTGATTATTTAGACGATTACGATATTACTTGGGGCGCTAAAGCAATTGAGTTTTTGGTAGATGATCTGTCGCGCTGGTATATCAGGCGTTCCCGAAAACGACCGGCCGCCTTACCTATTTTAGGAAAAATTTTAGTCGAATTGAGCAAACTGGCAGCGCCCTTTATTCCCTTTTTTGCCGAGGCGGTTTATCAATCGCTCAAAAAGCCAAAGTCGGCGGAGTCAGTTCATCTTTGCCGCTGGCCGGTGGCGGATGAGAAATTAATTAACAAGGATTTACTGAATCAAATGGCAACCGTGCGCCGGCTAGCGAATTCGGCTTTGGCCCAGCGAGCCGAGAAAGGAATTAAGGTGAGACAGCCGCTGGCAAAATTAAAAATAAGAGATGAAAAATTAAAAGCGGCTGGCGAATTGTTAAAGATTTTGGCCGACGAGGTTAATGTTGAAAAGATTGTTTTCGACAGCAAAATCAAGAAGGAAATTGAGCTTGATCTAAAAATTACACCGGCTTTGCGTAAAGCAGGTCAGTTGCGGGAGCTGGTGCGGTTAATCCAAGATTTGCGGCAGGAGGCCGGATTGCAGCCCAAAGATAAAATCACTCTTTTTCTTGAAGCGCCGGCTGATTTAAGAAAAGTGGTGTCTGTCAGTAAGGATTTTAAGCTGACAGTCGGCGCTGGCCGGTTGGCGTTTAAAAGAGCCGGTAAGTTTGCCGTTGAGGTGTCGGCTAAAATAGGCGGCGAGGCTGTTTGGATCGGATTAATGAGAGTCAGTAGTAAATAAAAAATTAGTATTTGATTAGATCAAACCAAGTTTTTCTTTAACGGTTTTGATTTTAGCGGCGGCGACTTTGCCGGCTTTTCGTTTGCCCAACTTGGTTGCTTGGGCGAGCAGGCTTTTATTGCCGGCAATTTTTGATTTTTTGGCTCGGTGAGCTTGGAAATAATCGGCTGTTATCTGGGCCAGCGATTTTTTAAGTTCGGCGTAGCCTTTATTTTTAAATATTTTCTCTAACTGACTGATAGTTTTACCTGACAGCGAAGAGTAAATCAACAGCAGATTACTAACCCCCCCTTTCTTTTGGGGCCGGTATTTTATTTCTTTTCCCGAGTCGGTGGTGGCAGACATAATTTTTTGTTTGATGACCGCCGGCGGGTCATCAAGAAACAAACAGCCTTGCGGTTGGGACTTGGACATTTTCTTGGCTGGGTCAGTGAGGCTCGCCAGACAGGGAGTTTCCGTGAGCAGCGGTTCGGGCTCGGTGAAAGTTCTGCCAAATTTTTTATTAAAGCGCCGGGCCAGTTCCCGGGTGAATTCCAAATGTTGAATTTGATCTTCACCGACCGGCACGTACTGGGCGTCGTAGAGCAAAACGTCAGCCGTCATCAGAATGGGGTAGGTGAATAAGCCGATATTAACGTTTTGCTTTTGGGTTTTAGCTTTGTCTTTGAATTGGGTCATTCGGCCCAGTTCGCCGAAATAAGTAATAGTGCTCAATAGCCAAGCTAGTTCGCTGTGAGCCGGGACGTCGGACTGGACGAAAACCGTTGCCTTTTTAGGATTAAGGCCGGCGGCTAAATAATCGGCCAGCAAATCGAAAATCTGCCTACTTTTTTCTTTGGGGCGGAAATTTTCTGTGAGCGAGTGCAGATCGGCGATAAAGAAATAGCACTGGTAGCGGCCGGAGTTTTGCAAATCAACGAAATTTTTCAGCGCTCCAAGATAGTTGCCCAGATGCAGCTGGCCCGTGGGCTGAATACCAGATAGCAGAATAGGTTTCATTTTATATCTCGATCACCGCCGGCAGAATCATTGGGCGGCGCTGGGTTTTACGGAAAAGAAAATCACCAATCTGATCGCGGATGAGCGATTTGAGATAATCCGCGTCAACTGGCTGATGGTGAAGCTGTTCAACAATACTGCGCAGCCGGCGCCGGATGTTGTCGAGCATTTCTTTGTTTTTATCAAGGTAAATGAAACCGCGGGAAATTATGTCGGGATTTTTGATGAGACGGCCGTCTTGACGGCTTAAAGTGGCGATGATCACTACCATACCCTCTTGGGCGAGGACGCGCCGGTCGCGCAAAACAATCTCACTGACGTCGCCAATACCCAAACCGTCCACCAGCACGTAGCTGGCATCAACCGTTTTATCAGTGATTCGGGCAGAGGTTTTAGTTAACTCGGCCGCTTGGCCATTGTCCATGAGCAAAATGTTTTCTTTTTTGACGCCGGCTTTGATTGCCAGATCGCGGTTGGCCGCCCGTTTAAAATAATAACCGTGGGTGGGAATGATGTATCTTGGCTTAACCAACCCCATGGTCTCTTTCAGTTCTTCTTCTGGAGCATGGCCGCTGGAGTGAATGTCAATGTCTTTTGATTGAACTACCCGGGCTCCTTGGCGGGTGAGGTTGTCCTTAAGAATCTGCACCGCCCGCTCGTTGCCGGGGATGATTGAAGAAGAGAGAATGAAAGTATCGCCGGTTTTAGCCTTAATGAAGCGGTGCTCGCTGTTGGCAATCCGCATCAGGCTGGCATTAGGCTCGCCTTGGGCGCCGGTGCAAAGGATAAGAATTTTATCGTCTTTATATTTATGCAGTTCTTCCATGGGCAGAATGGTGCCTTTAGGAATTTTTAAGTAGCCAAGATTTTGGGCAATTTGGACATTAGTTTTCATCGAGTAGCCGCTGATAAAGATTTTACGTTTTAGTTCAAGGCCGATCTTGACCATTTCGCCCAAACGGGTGATCAGTGAAGCAAAAGTAGCGACAATAACCCGCCCCTCGGCTTTCTCAAAAAGTTTAGCCAGATTTTCCTCGACGATTCTCTCCGAAACATTGCGGCCGGGGATGTCAGCATTGGTGCTGTCGATCAATAAGGTGTGGACACCCATTTTGCCGATCTGCCTAAATTCGTCAAGACCAATCGCCTGACCTTCTTTATTGTAGTCGAGTTTAAAATCGGTGAAATGAACAATGTTGCCAATCGGTGTTTTAAGGATGGTGCCGATGGTATCGGGAACAGTGTGATCTAAGTCAAAAAATTGCGCTTCGAAGTAGTCGCCAAAGCGAACTTTATCACCGGCCTTCACTATTTGGATGTTCAGTTTGGGAGAATTGCGGAATTCTTCCTGACGTTTGGCGATCATTTCTTTAGTGATGGCGGCGCAGTAAATTCGGGGGTTGCCGATTTTTTGAATAAGGTAAGGCAGGGCGCCGATGTGGTCGTAATGGCCGTGGGTAATAATGAGCGCCTTAATATTAGCTTTTTTAGTTTCTAAGTAGCTGGTGTTAGGAATGATGTAGTCGATACCCGGGGTGGTTTCTTCGGGAAATTGCAAGCCGGCGTCAATAATAACGATTTCATTTTTGTGTTCGAAGAACATCATGTTGCGGCCGATTTCTTCAAAGCCGCCTAAGGGGACGAACCAGACGGCGTCTTCGCGTTCAGTTTTCTTCTCTTTAATCATTATGGTAAACAGCGTCTAACGCTGTTTTTCTCTTTGAAGATATAAATTATTGCCAAGTCTGACTTGGTTACCTTCGTCTGCACTCGGCAGAGCCAAATTTGACTCGGCCTCAGCCGAGTTTGACTTGGTGGACAGGGGGAGATTTGAACTCCCACGGGCTAAAGCCCAATAGGCCCTGAACCTATCGCGTCTGCCAGTTCCGCCACCTGTCCGGTTAAAAAGTTTCAGTTTAGCACCCGGTTGGTTTTTAAATGCCATTGGTCAATTTTGTTGAAGCGCTCGGCCGGCGCCGTGATGAAATATGAACTGAACCCGCGGAGATTTCGGGAGAGAACATACAGATAATTGGGGCTAAAAAGGAAAATCGCTGGCCGATCTTCATAAATTTTTCTTTGCAACTCGGTAAGTTTCTGTTGGCGAGAATGATTGTTGAAATCTTGGCGAATCGCTTCCAGCAGCCGGTCAACATTTTTGTTTTCGTAAAGCGCTAAATTGCGGCCCGGGTGAGATTTTTCCAGTGAATGCCAGAAAGAAAAAACATCAGGACTCTTTTTCAGAGAATTGCCAAAAATTAATAATTGGTAGCCGCGAGTCTTAATGGCTTCATTAATTTCACTGGAGTTAACAATTAAAGGGTTAAGCTCAACGCCAACTTTTTGCCAATCCTCTTTTATTAGATTAACAGTTTCTACCAGAAAGGCAACTTGGGGAACAATGATATCCAACTTTATTCTGACGCCGTCTTTACCGCTTGTCCAGCCGCTGGCGTCGAGCAAGGTGACGGCGGCCTTAAGATCAAAACCAGCAGTTTGATAAACAGCTCGATCGTAACCTTCAATGTTAGGCGGCAGTGGTCCATTAACTAAAACAGTCTGGTTATTAAAAATTTGCTTAGCCAACTGTTCTTTATTAGTGGCTAGATCAAGCGCGGTTCTAACTCTTTTATCTTTCAGCGCTTTGTTAGTCAGGGGGTTGAAAAAAATGGCATAGTAGCGGGGGAGAGCAATGCTGATTATTTGCCGCCCCACTTTTAGCTGATTGGTTAATTTTTGATCGAGGCCGCCGAGGCCGTCTATTTCCTTTTTATTAAAAACGTCAATCAGCTCTTCCGGCCGCCGGTAGAATTTGAAATTTACTTTATCTAAATAAGGCGGCGGGCCGTGATAGGCCGGGTTCCGGGCCAGTTGGTAGTCAGTAATAAAGCCGTCTTTTTCGATCTTGAGACCGGCGAATTGGTAAGCCCCACTGCCCACTGGTTCAAGATTGTAACGGGATAGTCGAAGATTGGCTGGCGGAATACTGCCGAAGATATGCTTGGGGGCAATTTTAAGTTCTTGGAGATGATCGGAGAAAAAAACATAAGGTGTTTTAAGAGAAAGCCGAACTTCGTTGTCGTTGATTTTTTCTGCGGTTACTCCCTGCCAGACTGCCGAACTGGGGTGATCGGCGGAATTTTGAATAACGGCAATAGTAAAAACCACGTCATCGGCGGTCAGCGGCTGGCCGTCAGCCCATTGAAGATTTGGTTTTAAAGTAATTGTCCAGAAACGATTGTTGCTGCCCAACTGCTGGCTCTCGGTTAGTTCGATCAAATTGCTGTAGATGATCTCGACAAGGTCGCGATCAATTTCATTAGTAAGAGCAAGCAGGGGGTTGATAAAAATTGGCTGGCCGACACTGCCTTCAGTATAATGGCCACCGCTCGCCGGCCGTTCAATGGTTTTTTCGTAGTAAAAGTTAGTGCTAAGAAAAATTAGAGAGATTAAAAAAGCAATTAAAGCAGCGCCAAAAATCCGGCGCTCGGTTGAAGAAAATAAGCGCCAAATTTTAGGCAACAGGTAGAACAAGGTTCAAAAGCGCTAGGCCGGCGAACAGAACTGTTAGGACAATGGTGCTGATAAAAACAGTTTTTTCCAGTCCGCGGCGGGCTTGATAAAAACCGCCAGCGCCGCCGCCGAAAGCCCCGCCGACACCGGAAGACCGTTCCTGAAGAAGAATAAGAAAAATCAAGATTAGGGAAATAGCAATTTGCGCCAAAATAATAAGGTTGTTGAGCATCAATTACTTCTTTTTAAAGAAGACATTGGTAAAAGCGGCGACAATAAGATTAATGAGGCTGACAATAACCGCGGCTAAGACAAGCGAAGAAGTTCTTTCTATTGTAATGTTTTTGGTTGAGAAGTCAAGAAACCAAAGAAGACCAGCGTTAATAGCAATGCCAAAAAGGCCAAGGGTGAGAATGATAACGGGGGTGAAAAAGTAGCGGATCAGGGGGCGGAAGTAGCTGTTGAAAGCGGTGAATAAAACGGCCGTGATGACCAGCGGACTGGCAGCTTTGTTTAATTGGAAGTCCGGAATGATTTGATTCAGCAAAATTAAAATAAAGAGGTTAGTTGCCCAGAGAAAGAGAGTTTTTAAAATAATCATTTAATTTAGGAATTGCCTCTGACTTTAGTTATTTTGATTTTGCAATTGGTGATGAAAAGAAAAAACGGCAGTGGCTCGCCGTTCTTGCAGTTGGTGATAAGTCGAGAGGGCGACCAGCTTCTCAGACTTACCTATCCCCCGAGTTAGGTAGACGGAGGCCAACACGGTGGCCACTGCCGCTAACATTATTTTACTTTATTTTAGCCGGTTAAGCAAACTCTGACCATTCATCTCGGCCGGTTTAGCAAGGCCGATTAGCTCTAGAATGGTCGGAGCGACATCTTGGAGTAAACCCACCGGTTCGTTCTCTATTAGTTGAATGGTTTTCTGATCCTTGCTTTTTTCAAAACCTTGGCCGACAAGATAAATGGGAACAGGGTTGATATTGTGCTTAGTTTCAACAGCGCCGGTCAGCGGATCAACCATTTGCTCGATATTGCCATGATCGGCAGTGATAACTAAAACTGCCCGGCGGGCTAAAGCCGCCTTGATAATCTTGCCAATTTGTTCATCGACTGTCTTGATAGCCGCCACGGCCGCTCGGAAATTGCCGGTGTGAGCGATGATGTCCGGATTGGCGAAATTGGCTAAAATAAAATCCATTTGTCCTTCTTCGATTGCTTGGATGATCCGATTGGCAATCTCGCTGGCCATCATTTCCGGATGATCGTCGTGGCGGATGATGTTTTTTGAAGGGACCAAGATGCGGAATTCGTTGGCTAAAGGCTTGTCCTTGAGGCCATTAAAAAAGTAAGTGACGTGAGCGTATTTTTCTGTTTCAGCAACCCGCAGTTGAAATTTCTGATTATCGGCTAGAACTTTGCTTAGGGTATTAATAATCTCTTCGGGGGGGAAGGCCACTTCAGCCGTGAATTGATCAGAGTATTGAGTCATAGTTGCCAAAAAAAGATTTTTCAGGGGAGCAACGGGGAAGACTTCGAAATCTTTTTGAGTAAAGGGCGCGGTGATTTGCCGGATACTGTCTTCGCGGAAGTTGAAAAAAATTACAGCATCATTGTTTTGAATAGCGTTATTTCCCGGACCGAGGCAGATTGGCGGGAAGAATTCATCATTAAGCTCGCGCTGGTACTGGTATTTAATGTAATTTTCCAAATCAATCACCACTTCCTTATTGCCAGTTAAAGCGCCGTAGGCTTCTTGAGTGCGATCCCAATGACGGTCGCGGTCCATCGCAAAATAGCGGCCGGCCAAGCTGGCGATTTTAATCCGAGGCTGGTCAGTAATTAGCTTATTTAGTCTTTCTAGTAATTGATTAACCGAGCGCGGGGGACTGTCTTTGCCGTCGCTGAAAAGATGAAGCTTGATTGGCGGACGAGCGGTTGCCTTGGTGGGGAAATTAATCAGCGCTGTTAGGTGATCAAGGGAAGCGTGGACATTGCCTTCGGAGAGGAGGCCAATTAAATTAACAGCCGATTTGTTTTTGCTGGCGTGATTAAAAGCATTAGTCAGCGCCTGGTTTTTGAAAAACTCCCCGCTTTTAATAGCCAGAGTAATTCGGGGGTAATGCTGATAAAGAGTCTTGCCGGCGCCAATAGTCAAGTGACCGACTTCACTGTTGCCTTCCTCATTCCAGGGCAGGCCAACGGCAATGCCCGAAGCTTGCAGACTGCCTATCAGGTAGCGGCTTTTCAAATGATTAATATTGGCTGGTTGAGCGATGTAAATGGGATTGGTTGGATCGGCCCGCCCGACTCCCCAACCATCCAGAATTATGAGAACTACTGTTTTTTTAGCCATTTTTATCAACTGACTTGATCAGCTTGAAAGCTGAAATATATAAACAAGGCTCGAGGTTCTTAGACATGTTTTTGACAGCAAGCGAGAGAACTACTATAATGCTGATGGTCATAATAATAATAGGTAATGAACTGTTTAATTAACAACTGGACTTATGGATCAAAACCTTTTGCTGGCGGGCGGGCTTCTTTTTGGATTGGTAGCCGGTTACTTTATCAGACAGGCGATCTCCGTTCGCAAAGCTAATTCTTTAGAGCAAAAAATAAGGTCTCAAGTTAAAGAGGCCAAGGACGAGGCGCGCGAGATTATCTTAACCGCTAAAGATAAGGCCGCCGAAACATTTGAGGAAATTAAAAAAGAGGAATTGGGCCGCCAAGACAAACTTGATAAGCGCGAGTCTTATCTGATGAACAAAGAGGAGCAGTTAGAGAAACAAACCCAGCAGTTAGGAGAACGCGGCAAGCAATTGGAAAAAGAGAGAGGCGAGCTGGCTGGACTGCAGGAGGAAACAAAGCGGCTTTGGGAAGAAGCTAAACAGCGGTTAGAAAAAACGGCCGGCATGTCGGCCGATGAGGCAAGAAATCATCTGCTGGAGGCGATTAAGAGAGATTATGATAAAAATCTGGCTCAAGCGGTTCAGCGGCTGGAGAAAGATTATCGCGATGAAGTGGAAAAGAAGACGCTGGAGATTATTACCACCGCTTTACAACGTTATGCCCGAACACATATAGCTGAACTGACCACCTCATTTTTTACTTTGCCCAACGAAGATCTTAAAGGGAAAATCATTGGCCGCGAGGGGAGAAATATTAAGACGCTGGAGCGGCTAACGGGGGTGGAGGTGATTGTCGATGAGACGCCGGAGAGTATCGTTATTTCTTCTTTTGATCCGATGCGGCGGGAGATTGCTAAGTTGGCTTTGGAGAGGTTAATCAGAGATGGGCGGATTCAACCGGCGAAAATTGAAGAGAAAGTTGAAGAAGCGCGGCAGGAGATCAACAAACGGATTCAGGAAATCGGTGAAGCGGCTGTCTACGAATTAGGCATCGTCGACTTTCCTAAAGAAATCATTCAACTTTTGGGCCGGCTCCATTTTCGGACTAGTTATGGTCAAAATGTTTTACAGCATTCCATTGAAATGGGGCACATTGCCGGCATGATCGCCGCTGAACTTAATCTGGATGTCGGGATCGCTAAAAAGGCGGCGCTGGTTCATGACATTGGTAAGGCCATCGATCATGAAGTTGAAGGAACGCACATCGAACTTGGCCGCAAGCTGCTGAAAAAATATAATATTGATGAGCGGGTGATTAAAGCCATGGAAGCGCACCACGATGATTATCCGCATGCTATCCCCGAGGCTTTTGTGGTAACGGCGGCCGATGTTCTTTCCGGCGCCCGGCCCGGAGCGCGGCGCGACACTGTTGAAAATTACCTCAAGCGCTTGGAGAATTTAGAAAAAATTGCCGCTGGTTTTGAAGGCGTAAAATCAGCTTACGCTATTTCCGGCGGCCGAGAGATTAGATTGTTTGTCGTGCCAGAGAAAATTGACGACTTCGGTGCTTTTCAACTGGCTCGGGATGTGGCGACCAAGATTCAATCGGAGCTTAACTATCCCGGCGAGATTAAAGTCAATGTCATCCGCGAGATGCGGGCAGTTGAGTATGCTCGCTGAACCGGACCGTTGACAGTTGGCAATTGACAGATAACAATTAACAGAAAAGAAGCTAAAGGTCGTTTTGCAAAATCTTTTACTTTATGAAGAAACTAGGGTTGGTGCAAGCTGTGATGGAAGCGGCTGCTTTATCGAAAAAGCAGGCGCAACAGGCAGTAGATGCCTTGTTTGACACAGTCGTCAAAACCATGAGTAAGGGCGAGGATGTGGCCATTACTGGCTTTGGCACTTTTAGGGTCTACCGTCGTTCCGAGCGCTGGGGGAGAAATCCGGCAACGGGGGAAAAGATCAAAATTGCCGCGGCTGTTAAGCCAAAATTCCGCGCTGGAAAACTGCTCAAGGAAGCAGTCAAATAAGAATTAACTATAGAAGAAACCCAAAAGCCCCCAGCTTAGCTGGGGGCTTTTGGGTTTTAAGTCAATCCTGAGCTTGCCGAAGAGTCAAACTAATTTTTATTTCCTTCTTCAACCTTATTTTTCTCTTGGTTTTCTAGGACGACAATGTAAACGTTGGGAGCCACTTCTCTAAAATACTTAGCTTTTCTTAGTTCAATGTTGAAATCAGGCGGCGGTGTTTGTTCAACTAATCGTCCGCCAGCCGGCGGGTTGCTGAAAATGGCGGCGACATAAATCACTAAAGCGGCTAAACCCAAAGTCAGAGCGAATCTTAAACTGCCCCCCCAAGCCGTTGTTAGATTAAAAATTGTTGAAGGGGAATTGGCGAAAATCAATTTCTTTGAGCGGGGCAAAAAAGCCGGATCCGGCTCCAGATTTTTTAATTGCTTTAAGCTTTTAAATAATTGGCGGCTCATGCTGGCTGTTTAAAATTGTTTTGAGATTTTTGATGGCGCGGTGCTGGATCACCCGAATCGCGCCATCGCTTTTATTGACAATGGCGGCGACCTCCGCCGGTTTTAAATCTTCAACGAACCGCAAAATAATAATTGTTTGCTGCTCTTCCGGCAATTGCTTAATCGCCTCCTTGACCTTATTAAGATCAGCCAACTGATCAAGACGTTGTTCGACGGTTTGGACTGATTGGGTTGGCAAGGCGGTTGGGAAGGAGTCTTCGTTTACTTCATCCAGAGGCACTGCTTCCTTTTTAGTGCGGTAGTGATCAATTACTTGATTACGGGCGATTCGGTAGAGCCAACTGGAAAAAGGGAAACCCCGGTCGTTGAAGTTTTCAATATTCTGCCAGGCGCTTAAGAAAACTTCGTGGGTGAGATCCTCGGCCTCTTGCTTATTGCCCACTTTGAGAAAGACGAAGCGGTAGATTTGGGGCAGATAGTGATCGTAGAGTTTGGCAAAACATTCTCCTTCACCCCCTTTCAGCCGCCTGATTAGTTCCTGTTCGCCTGTCAGCATAGAAAACGACGAGCGGTCAGTTTAGTTACCATTGAGCGGTCGCTAAACTGAAAAAGAGGCTGATAATAATAATCAGGACGGCGAGGAGGATTATAGTAATTATCACCTTACGGTTCATATCCTCACAAAAGTTAGCATTATTGGCGAATTGTGATAAGCTGCAAATTTTGCAGATTGGATGCTGGGGGTTGTTTTATTGTTGGGACTTGCACTTTGAAACTCTGTCAATCACCCGAATTTTTGATAAAACGAGTTCGAGCGCGGTCATAAGGATACTCAAAATTCTGTAGAATTTTGAGCGGGCGATGGGAATCGAACCCACACACCGATCTTGGAAGGATCGTGTACTGCCACTATACGACGCCCGCAGGTCTGCTTTATTTTAAGTCAGTTTTTGTCTTGTGACAACCGTGGAGGTGGTTGCCGGGCGGGTTTGATTTTTACTGGCGCTTGAGAGAAAATGAGTCCATTCTAAATGGATAGAAGGTGGATTCTAGCCATAGTAGCCATCGTGGCTGTTTTAGGAACAGCTTCTTTTTTTGGCTATAGATATTGGTGGGGAGTGAAGTTCGTTCCTGAAGAATTTGTGTCTGCCCGGCGGGAGGGAGCGCTGGTAGCGGGGAAAATCGTCTTTCTTGTCCACCAATCACTGGCCGGTCTTGAGCAGGTTGGGGGACTCGATGAGTTAGTGAAATATTCCCCGGCGGTTGATTTGACGCTTAAGGAATTAGAACGCAATGAAAAGGCTCGTCAGGAAGCTATTTTACTCTCTGGCCACCTCGGGGTAATGGCGGCTTTTCTGCCGCAAATTAAGCCAAGTTCTGCTCGATCACTAGCCACCGAAGCCATTGGCCATGAGGTTAATTTAGTCAACCATCTGATTACTTTTCACGATTTGCTTAACCGCCTTTTTCTGCTTCTCCGAGATAAATTTACGGGGAGAGTCAAAGATAGTGATCGCGGAGTGAAAGAGTTACTTGCCAGGCTTAACGAAGAAATTAAGACAATCAATAATTTAAACCTGCGCTTTGAATCGTTGATGGAGGACTTTGACGGCATTTATCAGTAGTTTAGAATTTAATAAATGGCCCGGCGGAAAAAAATTAAGGACGGCAGTCAGCTGATTTTCTGGCTGGCTTTTGCAGTGATTGTGGTGGGGACGCTGACCCTTATTTTTTCTAAACCGCAGACTCAACCATTGGCTTTCGAAGGCGACTCAAGCAGTGTTGGCAGGATCAAGCCATGCCTGGGATTTTAATCGGCTTTTAAATTTGTGATGCGATTGGCTTCTGCCTCGATAAGTTCTCCTTCATATTCGCCACTGTGAGCGCGGCTGCCGTTGTAAGTTGGTTTTTTTTGATCAAGGTGAAGGTTGATTATTAGGGTACTGCCTTCAGTGCGGGCGTAGACATGGAAACGAGGATAGTCCCGGCCGGTGATTCGTCTGGCAAAGCTCATTTCGTTACCCTCCCGATTTTCAAAGGCATAGCCGCAATTTCTCATAAAGGCAGCTGGGTTTTGACGAAAGTTTTTTAGCTCTATTTTCATGGATTAGAGGAGGCGGCCCGGGCGGCGTGAAAGACAAACAAGGCAACTCCGCCCAGCGGAGTTGCCTTGTCGGTTATCCATTTCAGCTAAACCTTTTAATCGGCTTTAAGAACCACCGCCCCGTCTTTAATTTTCTGGCTGACTTTAATGCCAACCACATCGCCTTTCTTAGCCGACTTAACCTCCTTGTGCTCGATCTGCATTGAGGAAATTTCCTGCTCAAATTCCTCATCGCCCCGTTTGATCTTGACAGTGTCGCCGACATCCAGCTTGCTGGCAAGCTCAACAATTGCTACTCCGATTTTATCGTAGTAATGAGTTATTTTGCCGACTTCTTTTTCCATATTGTTGATTGTAACTCTTTTTAGTTGTAAAAGCAACAGCTTTGGGGTATTATGGAGAATCAGTGGGTTGGGCCCTCCTTGTCCAGTTAGAGATTCGACGGGATGTTGTGTAATGGTAGCACGCATGCTTTGGGAGCATGTAGTCCGAGTTCGAATCTCGGCATCCCGACCGGTTGCTTGTTTTGGCCCTCGTAGTTCAACGGATAGAACAGGACTCTTCTAAGGTCAGGATGGGGGTTCGATTCCCTCCGAGGGCACCACGTAGGAAAAGTCAAAGAGTTTTGGTTCGCCTCGCTTCGCTCGGCGACTAATTTGTATTCGATTTTTGGGGTAAAAACGAATTCGCGGTTTCGCATTTTGGGGGAAGAAAATTTTTTA
>Ga0213870_1000281_pt1 | contig 26327 bp, 22 predicted proteins | sample WICALVC2017_Meta_FD_160119 | JGI IMG/M metagenome (GOLD analysis project Ga0213870, IMG submission 160119) | Freshwater microbial communities from subterranean cave lake in Wind Cave National Park, South Dakota, United States - WICALVC2017 | ecosystem: Environmental > Aquatic > Deep subsurface >... | reverse complement strand
TTTTTATGCTTATGTGGCCTCGTACTATCCAGGTTGCCGTACAGCAAGCAGGTACGATTATTATTGCTGCAATTATTGCATTTATGGTTCAACCCGGACGTATTCATTTACTTTTTGATTCGGCAAAGACTCTTATGTTTGCTCCGATTTCTCTTATTGGATTTAGTATTGCTCAGGCGGCGTTCCCTGTTTTGTCGCGCGAAAAGAATAATTTGGAGCATTTCAAGATAACTTTTATAACCAGCCTTAATCAAATGCTATATCTTATTTTGCCAATCTCATCACTTATCTTAGTTCTTCGTATACCTATTGTTCGTCTTGCATATGGAGCAGATAAGTTTGACTGGCCGGCTACAGTTTTGACAGGTCATATTTTGGCCTTTTTATCTCTTTCGATCTTTGCACAAGCTCTAATTGCTCTTTGCTATCGCGCTTTTTATGCATTGCATAATTCTCTCACCCCCCTTATTATAAGTTTTGCCTCAACTGTTTTACTTATTATCTTAGGATATTATTTTGTAATTGTTCAAAATATGAGCATCCAGAGTGTTGCTTTTGCATTTACTCTGACAAACATTCTCCAATTATTCACTCTTATCATTATTCTCGATAAAAAAGTTGAGGGATTTCCGAAGAGGTTATTATTCCTTCCCCCCGTCAAAATTTTTGCAGCAAGTTTTTTTACAGGCATAGCTTTATATGTACCAATAAAATTATTGGATCAGTTAGTATTTGATACGACACGTACTATAAATTTGATATTTCTAACAGGCATCTCTAGTTTTATAGGGCTCTCTTTTTACCTTTTTCTAACTTGGCTTTTTAGTGTCAAAGAAGCGGCGACATTTTTGTTGATCTTTAGAAAAATTGGTAATTGGAAAGAAATACTCCGTAAAAGAGACGAGGCTATTGATATTACCCACATAAATCCATAGAAAATAGTATAATGTTTTTCTATGGAACAGAAAAATATCAGGAATTTTGCGATTATTGCTCATGTTGATCATGGCAAATCTACTCTTGCAGACAGGTTCTTGGAAATTACAAAAACGGTTCCCAAAGAGAAAATGGAGAATCAGTTTTTGGATCAAAATCCGATAAGCCGAAGACGAGGAATAACAATAAAACTTGCCCCTGTAAGGATGAAATTGAAAGTTGAAAATGGAAAGTTGAAAATTGGAAACGAAAATTCGAATCAACTCTCAACTTTCAACTCTCAACTCTCAATTAATGAATACATTTTGAACTTGATTGACACTCCTGGCCATGTTGATTTTTCTTACGAAGTTTCTCGCACTTTGGCAGCGTGTGAGGGGGCGATATTATTGGTTGATGCAACGCAAGGAATTCAGGCCCAAACTGTTGCGCATTTTAGAACAGCCAAGAAACAAAATTTAGTTCTTATTCCTGTTATCAATAAAATAGATTTACCAAGCGCGCAGATTGAATCAACAAGTAAAGAATTGGTTGAAGCTTTTGGATTTAAAAAAGAGGAGATAATATATATATCAGCCAAGGTTGGAACAAATGTAAACACTCTTTTGAGAGCAATAGTAAGAAGACTTCCGTCTCCAAATGGAAGAAAGGAAAAACCTCTTAGAGCTTTAATTTTTGATGCGGTTTATGATGAATTTCGTGGAGTTGTTGCTTATGCAAGGATAGTGGATGGACAAGTAAAAAAGGGAGAAAAAATAAAATTTTACCAAAACAATATTGAATCAGAAATTACCGATCTGGGACATTTTTCTCCGCACTTGGTTTCTTCTTTCGAACTAACAACAGGAGACATCGGCTACATTATTACAGGGATTAAAGACATTAGAAGGGTTCGCGTCGGCGATACTATTACACTTTCATCTTTCAACTCTCAACTTTCAACTATTGCGCCATTGCCGGGGTATAAGATTCCAAAACCTATGGTATTTTTTGGCGTATATCCCAAAAGTACAAATGATTACAATTTGCTTAAAGAATCTTTGGCAAAGTTAACTCTTAATGATACGGCATTAACCTACATCGAAGAATACTCTTCTTATCTAGGATCTGGTTTTAGAGTGGGATTTTTAGGACTTTTGCATGCCCAGATTGTCAAAGAAAGAATAAGGCAGGAGTTTAATTTGGAGATTTTGCTAACGATGCCTCAAGTTTTGTACGAAAAAAAACAAGATGGAACGATAGCCGAGCCATATATGAAATTAATAGTTTATACGCCCAAAGATTACGTGGGTCCTGTTATGAATGTGTGTCAAAGCCGAAAAGGAAGTCTTTTGGATCTAAATTATCACGAAAGCTACACAGTTCTTATTTACGAAATGCCTTTTAGTATGTTTATCAGGGGGATTTCTTCGGATCTAAAATCCGCATCAGAAGGCTTCGCAAGTTTGGATTACGAGCTGACTACTTATAAAAAAGCAGATTTAGCAAAAATAGAAATAAGAGTAAATGATATTGCAATAGATGTTTTGTCAGAGCTTGCTTATAAAGATGAGGCAATTCGTATGGCACGAGAAAAAGCTGAAAAACTTAAAAATTCTCTGAACAGAGAGCAATTCAGACAAATTATACAAGGGGTTGTGGATGGAAATATTGTGACGCGTGAAGAAATTCCTCCTTTTAGAAAAGATGTTTTGGCAAGAATGAGTGGCGGGGATCGAAGGAGAAAAGATAAGCTATTGGAGGCTCAAAAAAAAGGAAAGTCGAGTCTTATTCAACAGGCAAAAATTTCTATTCCCCAAGAAGCGCTTCTCTCAATGATTGAGGAAAATAGTTAGAGGAATATAAATAGCGCGCCGCCAATAATAGTTAAGATAACTCCTATTGCACCAATACCAAATATATTTTCAGATGGTCCTGTTGGAGGCAAAGCGATTACTGGGGGGGGTATTGCTTCTCCATTTTCCCCAGCAAAACCTACTGGGTTTATAGTAATGGTTTTTGTACAACTTTCTGTAGTCGGGTTTAGATTGTCATTGTTATCAGTGAGAATAGAATAGACAGTATATGTTCCAGGAGTAGTAAATGTGTGGGCTAATTGACCGCTAACAGAACTCGTTCCTATTCCTCCTCCAGAAGTTAAAACTTGAACAGGACCATCTCCAAAGTTGAATGAAATTTTACTTATCGTGCCATCAGGGTCGCTTCCTGATGCTGTGAAAGTAAGTGAGTAAGGAGCTGTGCCTATTATAAGATTATCTGTGCTTAGACTCGAGCAAACAGGGGTAAGTCCCACAGGCATAGTTCCCGTGAATCCTCCCGATGAAGGAGAGGGCGTTGTGATAGGGGTTAGAGTTGAAGGTCGTGCTGGAGAACCTGCAACTGAGGTTGGAATAGGAGTTATACTAGCTGTTCCTGAAATAGTAACTGTTGCTGGGTTACTGGTAGACAAAACATTTTCGCTTGTTTGATCGGATGTTGCAATTGATAGCACCTGCGTATTGGGAGAGGAGTCAAATATAATGCTGCTAGGATTATTGCTTTCTGTTGGAGATAATGCCTTAAGTTTTAGTATTGCGATTTTGGTTTTGGTTGTTACAACTTTGGTTGGATCTGCTCCAATTGAGAGAGATATAGACGCTTTACCAGACGTTAATGCTACATCTTCCAATACAGAAGTCAGAGCATTTTGTGAGTCCATATTTGGTTTAAGACTTTCCGCTGTAAATTTTTCTGCATTAAAACTAATGGATAATTTTACGAAAGAAACCTGATTTGCACTCGGACCTATTCCAGGATCAAGCATAACATTTAATGTAAGAGTATCACCTACTTTTACAGTGGGAGTTGCAGGATCAAGAGAGAGGGTAGTTGAAGCGGTTGCTTTACTCTTTATTCCTTGTCTTTTTTGAGCAATATAGACGGAGAATGGAATTGCGATAAGAATTGCGACAATAAAACCTAACAGGAATATTTTTTTGTATGACGAAAAAATAGACATAATATCTCTACAGTCCATCGTATAAAGAAATAGAAAATATGTCAAATCAAGATTAACTATAGGTTATTGACACTAATTTACTTTTGTTGTATAAATCACAAGCAATCATTTGTAGGAGTGATATAATTTTTTTGAATTAATTATGATAAAGAAATTAAATATAAAACCACTTTTCGACAATATTCTTATAAAACCTTTAGAAGCAGAAGCTAAAACCGCAAGTGGAATAATACTTCCTGATAGTGCAAAAGAAAAACCACAAATGGGTGTAATTATGGCAACAGGTGATGGGAAAGTTGTTAAAGGAGAAAAACACCCTGTTGTTGTTAAGGTCGGGCAGAAAGTTATGTACAAAAAATGGGGTGGATCAGAGGTAAAAGTAAATGGTGAAGAATGGACAATGGTTAGCCAGGAAGATATATTGGCAATTGTCAAATAACAATTGCATATTTAATATTGAGCGACTGAAAGGAGCGATTTGTGGCAAAACAAACTGAATACGGTGCAAATGCACGAGAACTATTAAAAAAAGGTATAGACAAGTTGGCTCAAGCTGTTGCTATAACTCTCGGACCTAAAGGTCGAAATGTCGCATTGGACAAAAAATGGGGAGCGCCAAATGTTATTCATGATGGGGTAACTGTTGCCAAAGAGATAGAGCTAGAAAATCCTTTTGAGAATATGGGTGCTCAGTTGGTTAAAGAAGCCGCAAGTAAAACAGCAGACGTAGCAGGAGATGGAACAACAACCTCAACAGTTTTGGCTCACGCAATAGTAACTGAAGGAATAAAAATGATAACAGCGGGATCAAATCCTATGATTATGAGAAGAGGACTTGATAGGGCTTGCGAGTTTGTAGTTGCAGAACTTAAAAAAATGGGCAAAGCCATCAAACAAGCTGATATTGCAAACGTTGCCACAATTTCAGCAGGCGATGCACAGCTTGGCAATCTCATTGCAGAGGCTCTCAAAAAAGTTGGTAAAGATGGAGTTGTGACAGTTGAAGAGGGAAAAGGGTTATCAACAGAAATCGAATACAAAGAAGGAATGGAATTTGATAAAGGTTATGCGTCTGCATACATGGTAACCAATCCCGATAGAATGGAAGCTGAAATCGAAGATCCATATATCCTAATTACAGACAAAAAAATCGCAGCTCTTAACGAACTTCTTCCTTTCCTTGAAAATTTGGTTAAGGTTTCTAAAAATTTGGTTATCATTGCAGATGAGATAGAAGGGGAAGCATTGGCAACTTTGGTAGTTAACAAAATAAGAGGAACATTTAGTGCTTTGGCAATCAAAGCACCTGGTTTTGGAGACAGGAGAAAAGAAATGCTTGAAGATATAGCAATTTTAACTGGAGGAACTGTTATCTCAGATGACACAGGGCGAAAATTTGACTCTGTTACTATTGAAGATTGCGGACGCGCAGACAAAGTATGGGCAGATAAAGATAATTCAAGAATAATTGGCGGAAAGGGAGTCAAGGCAAAAATTTCCTCAAGAATTGCTCAAATAAGAAAAGCAGTTGAGACATCAACCTCAGATTTTGATAAAGAAAAACTACAGGAAAGACTGGCAAAACTTTCAGGCGGAGTTGCTATTATAAATGTTGGAGCTGCAACAGAAGTTGAGATGAAAGATAAGAAAGAAAGAGTAAACGATGCGGTTTCGGCAACAAAAGCAGCTTTGGAGGAAGGAATTGTTCCTGGAGGAGCAGTTGCGCTTTTGGATATCTCAGGAAGAATGACAGTTAAAGATATGGAAAATTCTAAAGCACCCAGAGATGAAGTTTTTGGATTTGAAATTGTCAAAAAAGCACTGGAATCTCCATTCACAAAGCTTATGGAAAATGCAGGAGTAGATCCGGGACAATTAATTGCAAAAGCACGCGAAGTAAGCGCCTCTGGTCAGGGATTTAATATCATGACTTTGGATTCTGTTGAAAGTGCAAAGCCTGTTGATATGCTCAAAGAAGGAATTATAGATCCTCTTAAAGTGGTTAGAACTGCAATTCAAAATGCAATTAGTGTTGCAATTATGATTCTTACAACTGAAGCGTTGGTAACAGATCTTCCAGAGAAAAAAGAATCTATGCCGGGAATGCCACCTGGGGGTATGGGCGGAATGGACTATTGAGGCTCGAAAAGCCGAAATCCCTCCGAAGCCTTGCCCGCCCGCCGTAGCCTTGGCGGAGGCCGGTCGAAGGGGTGCCTTTAGCCTTACACCTTTAAGGTGTAGCCTCAAATAATTAAAATAAAAATTCAATTTAATTTTCACTAGTTCCTAAACTTGCTATAATGTCTCTTGCCTTTTATGAAGAGAATTTTATTGTTTTTGGCGCCGCTTTTAATTGCAATGGCAATTTTCTTTGGAATTTTATTTTTTCTAGATAGGAAAAGCGGAAAAGGAGCGTTACAGGTGACCTCTGTTCCGCAGAGCAAAGTTTATCTGGGCAGTAAATTGTTGGGGACGACTCCGCTTTGTGCCTGTGAATTAGAACAAATGTTAGATATCGGAGATCATACAGTAAGACTTGTTCCGCTTGCGGGTAACTTTATGCCATTTGAAGAAAAAATTACCATAAATAAAGGGACGCTTACAGTTGTCGATAGGACATTTGCAGACAACGGAGAAAGTGATGGAAGCATCATAAGTTTGTCTCCTCTTAATAATAAAAAAGATGTAGAAGTTTTAGTAATTTCTTTGCCGGACAAAGCAAATGTTTTTTTAGACAGTAATCCGGTCGGAATTACGCCTCTCCTTCTAAGGAATGTCAGCGAATCAGACCATGACCTTAGAGTAACTCTGACTGGCTATAAAGATAAGTCTATAAAAATTAAAACAGCATCAGGTTTCAAGCTCAACTCTCTTATTTTTTTTGGAATCAGTAACGATTTATCAAATCAATTAATAGCATCACCCTCTGTGTCTCTTGTCCCGACCGTTACAATTTCCAAAGTTTTGATTCTTAATACTCCGACAGGATTTTTAAGAGTCAGAGAAAGTAATTCTATTTCTTCTCTAGAGATAGCTCGAGTAAAGCCTGGAGAAGAGTATGAGTTACTAGACGAGAAAGAGGGATGGTTTGAAATACAACTTAATTCGCTAGCCGGCGAAGAGAAAAAAGGATGGATAAGTTCCTCTTACGCAGTGAAAGAATAGTAATTTTATGGATAAATACACTTATTTATTATTGTCCTTATTATTGCTTGTTGTTTGGTTAGTGTTTTTTTTTGTTTTTAAAGAATGAATCAAGAAAAGTATTAATTAAAACAAGTATCGTAGGGGGATTAGCCGCTTTGCTCGCTGAATTTTGGTAGTTTAAAGATTATTGGCAACCGCCATCTTTATTTGATAATGCAATAATCTCATTAGAAAATTTCTTATTTGGTTTTGCGTTTACTGGGATAGCAGCAACCATTTATGGAATTCTTTTTAGAAAGAGGAATAAAAAATATGGAAAAGGACATAAGATTATATTTTTTATTTTTTTTGTCATTGGTGTTTTTTCGCTGGTGTTATTGAATAATTTATTAAAGATTAATTCAATCTTTGTGAGTTCTTTTGAATTTCTTATACTCTCCTTAATAATGATTTTTATAAGAAAAGATTTGATAGTTCAGTCCGTAATGTCAGGCATATTGTCTCTTTTAGTAGTTATTCCAATTTATGTCTTACTGTTTAACTTTATATCTCCAGCTTATTGGGATAGGTACTGGTTATTGGCAAATACAACTTTTGGAATAAAAATTATTGGCAATATCCCGATTACGGAGTTGCTTTGGTATTTTTCTTGGGGTTGCTTTGCAGGGATAGCGTACGATTTTTATGATGGCAGAGGAGAGTCTAACGCTAAGGACCAATGAGATATATTACGCTGATAACCAAAAGACCCCAGATGAGAACGGCGGTAAGTAATGGTTTATCTGAGGTAAGCACTCTGTCAGGGCTTTCTCCTTCATGTTTTTCGTAAATATCCTGAAGATAACGCATAAGACCATAAACAACAGGAATTATGGTTATCATAAGCCACTTTCTTTGGAAGAATGCTGGCAAGAAATCCGGCAAGAAAACGCTTAAGCCCAAATTAAATCCTCTCGGGTTTTCTAAAAAAGTAAAAAGAGTATAAGAGACAAATGTTGATGTCGCAAAAATAGAAGCATAGACATCTAGGAGTCTTTCTGAATAGTGAGATAAAGTTTTTCTTACATCGGATATATTCACAGATTTATTTTGGGAAACCAATGTAAGTTCTGACCTTCTTTTTCCAATAGCCAGAAATAGAGAGAGCGAAATTGTTGTAAGCAGCAGCCAGACAGAGATATGTACTCCGCCAGCCAATTCTCCTGCATAAACTCTCAAAATGTACCCCAAAGCTATAGCCAGAATATCTATAATAGCAATTGGTTTTAAAATCGTTGAATAAAAAAATTGAACCGTTAAATATACAACTCCCAATATAAAAAATGCCGGATTAACCATGAGTCCCAAAACAAAAGAGAAAATTATTAAAGCAAATGCAACTGCCAAAGCATAAGCTTTCGTTAAATCCTTGTTAGCTAAGGGTCTAAATCTTTTGAAGGGGTGAAGCTTGTCCTTTTTTACATCGAAGAGGTCATTGATTATGTAGCTTGCAGAAGAAAGACCACAAAATACTATAGATGCAAAAAATACTTTTTGTAGGATTGATGCATTGAATAGATCTCCGGAGAATGTTATTGCGGCAAAAATAGCAGTATTTTTTATCCACTGTCTTGGCCTAAGTAGTCGAAGCGTATTATACGCGATCTTTATCATAACTCTTATTTAATATACGGTGTAAAAAGAGCAGTGTTCCTCCTACTATAATTACAAGCATTATGATTGCAAAAAGTTTTGCCTGGCTTGATAAAACCAATGCAAGTATCCCTAATATAGCAGAGATTATCCAATAAAACAATGCAATATGCCTTTGACTTATTCCAAAGCCAAGGAGCAGATGATGAAGATGCTTTTTATCATGCCAAAAAGGAGAACGTCCTGATAGGACGCGACGCAAGATTGTAAAAAATCCATCTATCATAGGAACTCCCATAACCAAAATCGCGGTTGCTAGTTTTGCCCCAGACATGATAGATACTGCAGCTAATAAAAGATAAACAGCAGTTGCACTATATCCCGGAAATATTTTTGCGGGATGAAAGTTAAATACCAAAAATCCTAGGGAACTACCAGCAATAATAAATGAAAGATTAACGCTAATTTCACTAAAGTTATCAGATCCGGCTAGACGTAGGCTCAAAAGACCTATGACAATTGCAGATATTGCTACAATTCCAGGCATCTGGCCATCAACACCCTTACTCCAATTCAACATATTCATAACCCAAATTATCCAAAGCACAGCAATAACATCAGAAAGATAAATTGCAAAATGAAGTCCGGCAAAATCGATAGGAAAAAATAATGAATTGAGATAAAGTATTCCACCAAGAGGATTTGTTATGAAAGGAACTGTGATTCCTGCTCCTACGACAATTAATGCAACTGCAATATTGATCAAGAAGCGAAGGTAGGGAGAAACATCGAACTTATCATCGATCACTCCTAATATAAGTGCAACTAAAGATGCAAAAAAAAGCGCGATCACAGCATTAGTCAAGGGTAAAAAGAATATTCCTGTAAGAGCGATCCCCAGAAAAAAAGGAATTCCTCCGCCCCGAGGAGTTGGTTTCTTATGAATTATTCCAGGATGCTTGCGTCTTTTTGGATCATCCAAAAGTCCTATTCTTTTTATGAAAAATATAGACAGCGGTGTTATGAGAGAAGTTATGATAAATGCGACAATAAAAGGAAAAAAAAATGTCATTTCAAATTACTAACATAATTGTTTTTGCTACAAAAAGGAATGTCAAAATTCCAATAAGGAGGGTGATTGCTGCAAGCATTCTAGCAATAAGAGGTATTTTTTTGTAGATTAGACTAGATGTAAATATATTTATTACAAAAATAGAACAAGAAACTAAAATGGGAACAAATATTGTAAATGTTTTTCCGAGACGTTCTTGTCCCCATGGTAATTGGTTGAAGATAGGAATAAATGGTGGGAGACGTCCGTAAGTTATCAAAATAAAAATTATAGTTGTAACTACAAAAAAAATATTTATAAAAAATGCAAAAGTTATAGTTTTGTCTTGATATATATCTTTAAAAAATTCTTTCATAAATTGCGGCTTTATTAATATTTATTTTTTTAGAATAACTTATAAGAGGAAAAGGAATTGTTCTCTGATTTGACATTATTACGACAAATTTTGGTTTTATTTTTTCTATTGCGTCTTTTGTACTTTTAATTCCGTCTTTATAGTTTGTCATATGATAGGCGACCACATATTTTGTAGGAGCAACTACCCCAATCAATTGGTACAGTTGAGCATTATTTCCCCAAACAAAAATCGTATCGTGCTTTTCGATTTTGGGTTTGATAAAACGCGCTATTTCATAATCAAAGGGGGTGTTTTTATCAAAAAATGCCTGATATTGAGCCATTGATTTTTGGTCCTTTATATAAGAAATAAAATTTTGGTAATAATAAATACTTTTGTTGAGTCTTGGCATTCCGAAAACTCTAATTACAGCCATTAATGCAATTAAAAAAAAGATAGCGATTGTTTTTTGGTATTTCTTATCAAATAATATTAGTCCTGTCATAAGCGATAAGCTTGGGAGTAAAACTAAAAGATAATGAGCATATGCACGTTGCGAGAAAAAAGCATTAAATAAAGAAAATGCAAACCATATAAGGATAAAAAGAGTTGCTTGGTTAAGCTTTTTTCTTTTGGTAAAAACGTATAGCGTAAAAATTCCTAAAATAATTAATTTTATAAAAAGGAGAATGGGAAATGCGCCGATTCTGTTGTCGTAACCAACATAGGAAATGTTAGAAATAAATACAGCTTTTACAAAATCAAAAAATGTTCCATTGGAAATAAAAAGTAAAATAATGAACAATATAGGTAGAATAAATCCGATAATAATAGATGGTAACTTGATATGTTTCTTTAAGGAGTTGAAGTTAATGATTAAATAAAAAATAAAAAAGGCAGCCATGTCAAAAACAGCAACAATTTTGAAAAGGAAAGCTAGTCCCAAGAGTACACCCGCGATAAAAGTTGAAAGTTGAAAGTTGAAAGCTGAAAGTTTGGAACGAAAATCCATCTCCTTGAATATTAAAAGACCAGCAAGGATAATTGGAAGGAGCATAAAGTTTTCTGCATTTGCAATGTTGCCTTCAAGTGTTGGGATGCCGAATAAAATAGCAAAAATAAAGGTCGTTAATAAAGTAATATTATTGTTTTTCCCACTTTTAAAAAGCGTTTTTGATAATAAAAAGAACGCAATAATTGAAAAGACTCCAAAAATAAGAGAGACAAGTCTTATTGTGAGTTGATCAGAGTCAAAAAAAGAATAAAGCCAGTATAAGAGAGGGGGTTTATTATCGAATATTTCTTTATATAATAATTTACCATTATTTAAGCTATTCCCAATCACCTGATATATTCCTTCATCTCCATACCAAAGAGGTTCAAAAAGAGAAGGAAGTCTTAATAAAAAAAAGAGAAATGAAGCAAATATTACAAACCAGAATTGTTTACTACTTTCAAGCTCTTTTAGGATTTTCATAGATTCGATTCTACTCATTCTTCGATTTCACTCAGAATCCCAAGCTTGTCGAAGGACTATGACAGAAAAGGCTATAATTTATCCGTCACTTTATATCCTAGTCTTTTCCCTCTTATTAATTGAGTATGAGAAATTAAAGCAGGAAGAGTTGAAAGAAAGAATCCAACAATTGGAATCAAAATAAGTTGTAGTGGGAAAAGAAACTCTCTAAATTTAGAAATCGAAGGATTTTTTGGTCTATTACGAAAGTCAATTACGACCATTGCAAACAAAGCAACTAAACAAGATGTCAATATTATTCCAGCCAAGTTTGGCAGACTATATCCAAGAGTTGTTCTTTGAAATGCAGGATTTGTAAAGGGAATAATATTGGCTGCAATAGTTATTATAAACCAGTTAACTGGCCACAAGAAATGATCTAAGAGAACATTGTATAGCATGACAGTTTTTCTCAAAAAGGGAACATTTGGAACAGTTAGCCACCATTTTATGTATAAATGATCATCAGATGCTCCCCAAGACCAGCGTCTTTCTTGGTGATATTTGCTTTTTAAGCTTTTTATATAACTTGTAGAAAGAGGAGCATCCATGGAAGTTTTCAAAAATATGGGATCTATCCAGACTTTGCCTTGAAGTTTGTAGAAAGCTTTAAAAAATATTCTGTAATCTTCAGGGATAACATCTGTATCCCAAAATCCAATTTTCTTAAGAAGGGAAAATGATAGGGAATATGTTGAATTGGAAATCAAACGATCTTTTTGAACCAGAAGGGCTGTTCTCCAAAGACTTCCAAAGAATGCAATGATCCTAATGGGGGCTGGAACAGTCCAGAAATTATTATGGTTTACGTTGGCTGACTGCCAAAACTTATTATATCTTGCGTTATCAGTTAGAAATTCGTAAGATAAATATGAGAAGTAATTTTTATCAAAAACAGAATCTGCGTCAACAGATGAAACTGTTGCAAAATTGATGTCAATTATTCCTGTTTGTATGAGCTTGCGATAAGCCTTCTTTGAAGCGTAAGATTCATTAGATGATTTTCCTTTGACTTCACCATTTATATCAGGATGATAAGTGGCAAAGATATCTCCAAATTTATCCCCAAACTCTTTTATCAGGATGTTTGCTTTTCTCATTCCGTCTTCTTCTCTTTTTTCCATTCCCAATACAACGAAGATTTGTTTTGTGGGTAGAGTTTGTGAAGCAACAGACTGGATAGTTTGTCTTAGTTTACTCAGGTTTTCTTTGTAATTGGGGATTATTAAGACGTGTTTGACCTTCTTGGTCGCAGGCAATTCTTCTAATTTCTTTAACCAATTTTCTTGTTCTGCTTTTTTGATTTTTTTAGAAGCTATATGTGCGTTTATCGCAAGAGAAAAAGATTTATAAAACCAATAAACGTCAAAAAAAAGGATAAAATATGCAACAACATAGGGTATCAAAATTGATCCCCAAATAGGAAAAAGAATTAAGGTCCAAGATACTAATCCTGGAAGAAGTTCCAATCCTCTTTTTGTTTTTATGGGATAACGGCTAAATATTTTTTGAAAAAAATCAGTCATAGGCTAAAGAGTTTTGTTGCATTTGCTGTTGTTTTTACTTCAAATTCTTCAAACGTTATACCTTTGATGTGTGCAGTAAACTTGGCTGTAATTATAACATATTCAGGCTTGTTGCTGCTACCTCTCTTAGGCTCTGGGGTAAGAAAGGGACTATCTGTCTCAACGAGAATTCTATCTATTGGGGTATACTTTGCGAGAGTTTTTAGGTCTGTATCCTCTCCTGGAGCTAAACCATCATAGGTTATATTTCCATCAAATCCGATGTAGAATCCCATATCCAGTGCCGCCCTTAATGTTTCTATAGATCCTGCGAAGCAGTGGAACATACCAGGAGGATTTAAGATTAAGGATTTATGATTAATTAGTATGTCAATTATATCAGGGCCTGCATGACGATTATGGATTTGAAGCGGAAGTTTGAGCTTGTGGGCAAGTTCAATTTGTTTGATGAATACTTCTTTTTGAAGCTTAGGATCTACAATATCATTTGATTTGTAAGAGAAGTAATCCAAGCCAATCTCTCCAATTGCCACTACTTTTGGCATTCGGGCAAGCGTTTCTAATTGTTCTAACCATTCATCACGCTTGCCTGTGGGAAACCCGAGTAGGGGTTTATCCGCGTGATGTGGGTGAACACCTACAATTGCATATAGATTTTCATATTTGTTTGCTAACTCAATTGCTTTTTGGCTTGAATCAATTTTGGTCCCAACATTTATAATTTTTGTCACCCCAGCTTTAAAAGCACTCTTAATAACTTCATCATAATCTTTTTCAAAGGAGTGAAAATTCAAGTGGCAATGAACATCAACCATATAAACATACTACCAATAATACCAATAGTACAAATAATACCAATAAACATCAATAAGAATAAATCCAATAGATTGGTTTTTCAGGTAATTTTTTTCGAAATCCAGCTTCTATTTTACTATCTGGAAAATTGATCCATGGATCCATCCATTTATTGTTAGCTCTACATAAATAATGCCCAACAGGATATTTTTTAGACCTTCTTAAAAAGACAATTGTTCCAGATTGGCATATCTTATTTTTTATCTTATCTTTGATATAGCTATACTTATAATTTAATCCCCACTTTTCCAGAGCCTTCACAACTTCCTTGCATAGGAAGCCTGTGTTTTTTGATCTTCTCTTTCCATATCTGAACAATACTAACGAGTTTTTATAAGGAATATTCAATCTAAACGAAACACATGCCACTGCACATCCTAGCTGATCTTCTTGTCTAACTGGTTTCATTCTCTGAATTGTAAAATTTATATTTTTATTAACAAGAGGGAATATTGTTTTGAGATCAAATTTTTGAAGGTATAAAACTAAATCCTATTTTCGAACGAAAAGAAGGACAGCGGGAATATTTCTTCCAGGACCTGCTTTGTAACCGTTAAACCAAAGTGCAGTTGAGCCTCCCTGATCCAGTCCTAAGGCGTTATCCATTCCAAGTGTTTTAAGTACGCTTGCGGCTTGGGCTGAGGTTGCGCTATATACAATTCCAATGTAAGCAGTATTTCCCTTATTTGCTACAAAGGTTCGAGGACCGACACTTTCCAGCTTAGGGTCTCCACTTCCTCCAAATGCATTATTTCCTCCTACTATATAAAGCGGGAAATTCGCTACAACGCTATCCACTCCTGTATCCCGTCCCCATTCCAATGTTTGTCCTCTTATTCCCATTGTGTTCCCAGTAAAATAAACCAGTGGCACTGTGCTGTACTTATTATTATCTGAGTTAAAGTAATGCTTATTTTTATTCATCAGAAGAGTATCAAATGAGTTGGTTTTACCCGCACAGCTTGGATATTCCGCAGGGCAAAAGAATGGCCCATTTATTCCTGCATATGCTCCACTTCTAGCAACATAATCTCCAAGATTCATTACAGGACAATTATTAGTGCAGTCAGAGTCAGATGCCGTATCAATAATGGCTCTTGTTGAATTTAGATCCGCGGCAACTATAGAAACATTAAATGTTCCCGCATCTGTTTTTACCGCCTGAAAACTATATCCGTTTCCCGGAGGAGCGTTATTTAAAGCTGCTGTTGCTTCCGCGGCACTGGCAGCTGACTTAGCAGCTGCTGCAATCGTGCTATATTTTTTGTCTACGCCATTATTTAATTGAGTAAGAAGTGCGGATCCGGATGAAAAATTGAGATCTGCTAAGTATTTTACGATCCCCGCATACATTGTATCTAAGTCTGTGGTATCTTGTTTTTGCGCTTTGAGATCAACTAATTTTTCATAGGAAGTTGCAGTTTTTTTATATGTTTCGTCAGTTAATTTTATTTTTTCTTTCAACTCCTGATTAATTTTATACTGATCCTCATTTTTCAAAACACTTAATTCTTTTTTAGTTTTATCTAGCATTTTAGTTAGATCCAAAACTTGAGTTTTAAGTTTTGATACTTGTAGAAAATAGAAAGAAGAAGTAAGAAGTAAAAGAACAGATAATATAAGAAGAATTTTTAACTGATATTTTTTAAATTTATTAAACAACTTCACTGCTTAATATTATCAAATTTAAATTCTCGGAAATAGGGGTTTTTGGGAAGTGATTTTTGGACCGCGGAATTGATCTTCAATTTTCTGTGCGGTTTCGGGGAGAAAAGGCTTGAGCTCGTTAGCAATGCCAAGTATTCCATCAACAGCTGATTGTAGAACTTTCGTTAATTTTTTCTCATCTATGATTTTCCAAGGCTCTGCAGTGTTTATTTGCTGATCAAGAGTTCTAATTTCATCCCAAACATTTTCCAAAACCTCATTGAATTTAAAATTTTCAAAATCTTTTTTGTATTCTTCAGAAAATTTAGGAGTTGGGGAGGGTTTTAAAGTTACTCTTTCGCAAAGTTTTGCAACGCGGGCAACTAGATTCCCCAACCCATTTGCCAAATCAGCATTGTAAGTTTCTTTAAATTTTTCTTCTGAAAAATCACCATCGGAAAATGGGGATATTTTGGCAAGCAGATAATATCTCAGCGCATCTGCGCCATACTTTCCAATAAGAGATAGAGGATCTAAAACATTTCCCAAAGTTTTTGACATTTTTTGTTCATTAACTGTTATATACTCATGGACAAATATTTTTTTGGGGAGTTTCAGTTTTGCAGAAAGCAAAAATGCCGGCCAATAAATTGCATGAAATCTTAAAATACCTTTTCCAATAACATGCAAGTCAGCCGGCCACCACTTATTGTATTTTTTATCATCCAATGCAAAACCAATTCCCGATTGGTAAATATTTAAAGCATCGAACCAAACATACATTCTTTGAATGGAATCGTTGGGAACAGGAACTCCCCAATTTTTTGCTCTCTTGTTGCTTCTTGAGATACTTATATCTTGAAGAGAGTTTTTTAGGAAAGACAACATTTCATTTTTTCTAAATTCAGGCACGATCTCAATAGTATTGGATTCAAGTAACTCAATTAATTTATTGTGGTATTTTGAAAGACGGAAAAAATAATTTTCTTCTTCTACCTCCTCTAACTTTTTCCCAGGATGTTCAAAACATTCTCCTTTTTCATCAAGCTCTTCTTTCGTGTAAAATAGTTCACATCCTATACAATAAAGTCCCCTATATTTCTTTTTATAGATATCTCTTACCTTGTCGCATAGTTGCCACAGTCTTTGGGAGGATAGGTGATGCTTTGGATCACTTCCTTTTTGCCAGACATCAAATTGAATGTTTAACTTTTTTGAAAGCTGTAGAAAAAGATTGCTATTTTTATCAATAAATTCCTGAATGGGAACTTCTTCTTTTTCGGAGGCTTGAACATTTTTAATAGCATTCTCATCACTGCCACACAGAAGTAGCACCTCATCCCCAAGGATTTTATGGTATCGAGTGATCGTATCAGACTGTACAAATTCCAGAGCATGTCCAACATGTGGTTTTGCATTAACATATGGAATGGCTGTTGTTATGTAAAATTTGCTCACAGGGCAATTATAACAATTACTCAATGCGTAGACAACGGATTCTAAATTAGTTTCAATGTTTTAAAAGATTGAAGTAAATTCATTTCTATCTTTTTTTAAAAAATAGCTCAAGGCTTATGAAAAGAGCGATAAGAAGAAATAAAAAATAAGGACTATTGAGATGAAGTATGCGAAATATGAGATAAATAATTATTAATAGCGCAATCAATGCCCCTCTTCTGACATTGCGAACGAGATAAGAGATAAGTGATAAGAGAAAAGTAAAAAGTAGGAGAAAGAATGGGATTAGAATGATAAAAGATAAATGATTAATGATGAAATAGGTGGATGGGGGAAACCAAAAAATTAGATAGATAAGGCCAGCTAAAGACAAAAGACTAAGGACCAAAAGCCAGATGTGTCTTTTCCTTCGGTTCATATTTTAAGTCTAGCACAAACAGTTCTCGATCCCGCTACATCGATTACTTGCTCCCGAGATCTACGTTCTTGCGTCGCAAAAGCGCGTGTACGGGATTCACGGGGCAACTTCAATAATCAGTTTTGCCCCTTGACCCTCCCAATCTTAGCATTCGCCTTACCTACTATTCATAGCGTGGTTCATGCTACGATTTTGGCAGGGTCTTCGCCCCAAAGTGAACTTCGTTCTACTTTTGGGGCTTGACAAGAATTAGCAGTCGTGGTATAGTATCTGCTAACCACAGTATAACGCTTACTTGCTCCGCAGGATCTTAGTCCTCGCGTCGCAAGGGATCGTATACATGGTAAGCCAATTTAGAGATATGCATGATTTAACGCAACGACAAGTAGAAATACTCAAAAGCCTCATCGAAGAATATATTGAGACAGCTGAGCCTGTTGGTTCTGAAACATTGGAGAAAAAATACAGCCTAAGTGCTTCCCCTGCAACTATACGAAATGAGATGGTCAGCCTTACAAAATTAGGATATCTTAAGAAAAATCATACTTCTGCCGGCCGCATGCCAACACCAAATGGCATGAAATTCTACGTAAAACAACTCATGAAAGAAAAGGACTTATCAGTAACAGAGGAAACAGCAGTTAAAGAAAGTTTGTGGGATTACCGCGATAAAGAAGATCGATTTTTGAGAGAATTGACCAAGTCTTTGGCAAATAAAACCAAAGCTTTGGCTATTGCAACGACTGCAGATGGAGATGTTTATTGTGCGGGATATGCCAATATCTTAGACATGCCTGAATTTTATGATATAGATGTCACTAAGAGTTTGCTCGCAACAATTGATGAATTTGAAGATTGCCGCAAATTTTTCGCAGATATAGTTTCCGAAGATGTCCAAGTACTGTTGGGTGATGAATTAGGCCCAGATATGCAAGGTCCGTATGGATTTGTTTTTACCCATTACAAGACTCCAATGCAGTTGACTGGTGAAGTTGGCGTCTTGGGACCTTCAAGGCTTAACTATACGCAGATTGTCCCAACAGTCAGATATTTTGGTGATTTAATTGAAGAAATAGCAAAGGGATGGTAAACTAAGTTGAAAATTGAAAATTGAGAATTATGACGGATAAGAATAAAAAGACTGCAACCACCGCGTCTGACGCGGCAACCACAGAAGCACAGAAAAAAACTGAAACACAGGAATTCAGTGCTTCAGGAAAGTTCAGCGATTCAGCGGTTGCAATAGAAGCATTGAAGAAAAGAATCGGAGAACTTGACAATAATTGGAAGCGGGCGGTGGCAGATTATCAGAACCTTGAAAAGAGAACGGTAGATGAGCGAAGAGAATGGTTGGTAAAAGCCAACAAAGATTTAATTTTGAGGCTTTTACCAGCTTTGGATTTTTTGCTCTTATCAAGTAAACATATTGAAGATGAGGGTTTAAAGTTGAGTATTCAAAAATTCTTTGATATATTAAAAGAAGAAGGAGTCGAGAAAATAGAGACTGTGGGGGAAGAATTCGACCCACATAAAATGCAAGGGATCGAAACGGTAGCTGGGGAAGAAAATAAAGTAGTTGAAGAACTAAGACCGGGATTTCAAATGGGAGATCAGGTTTTACGACCAGCGCAAGTAAGCGTTGGGAAAGGTTCAGTGTTGGAATGACAATAAAAAAAGAATTATGGGAAAAATAATTGGCATTGATTTAGGTACAACAAATTCATGCGTTGCGGTAATGGAAGGAGGAGCTCCGAAAGTTATTTATTCTGCAGAGGGACGCAATGTCATTCCATCGGTTGTTGATCCGATATCTCATGTCGTGGGAGACGTTGCAAAACGCCAGATGGTCTTAAAACCCAAAAAAACAATTTTCTCTATAAAAAGACTAATGGGACGCAAATTCACAGATAAGTCTGTCCAGTTTGACATGAAATGGCTCCCATATACTATAAAATCCGGTCGAGATGGAATGGCAGTTGTTGAAGTTGAAGGTCGTACATTTACCCCCCAAGAGATATCAGCGCAAATTCTACAAAAAATAAAGGGAGATGCAGAAAATTATTTGGGAGGAAAAGTTACACGAGCAGTTATCACTGTCCCAGCATATTTTGATGACAGTCAAAGACAAGCAACAAAACAAGCTGGAGAAATTGCAGGGCTTGAAGTGCTTCGTATTATAAACGAACCAACTGCATCAGCTTTGGCCTATGGCCTTGATAAAAAAAATGCGCACACGATTGCTATTTATGATTTGGGGGGTGGAACTTTTGATATTTCAGTTTTGGAGCTTGGGGATGGAGTATATGAAGTAAAATCAACCAATGGGGATACTCATTTGGGCGGAGATGACTTTGACCAAGTTATTATTAATTATCTTGCTGAGGAGTTTAAAAAGCAAAATGGAGTTGATTTAAAAAAAGATCCACAAGCTCTTCAGCGCCTTCGAGAATCTGCGGAAAAAGCAAAAATAGAATTATCAAGCTCAACATCTGCCGAAATTAATCAGCCATTTATTACTCAAGGCAAGCAAGGTCCTTTGCATTTAACAATGTCTTTGACTCGTTCAAGACTTGAGAATCTTACCGATGATCTAATCCAAAAAACCTTAGGACCTGTTCAGCAGGCACTCAAAGACGCAAAAGCGACAGTTTCTGATATTGACGAGGTTGTTCTGGTTGGAGGTATGACTCGAATGCCAAAAGTTATAGATCTTGTTACACAATTCTTCGGTAAAGAACCTAATAAATCTGTAAATCCTGATGAGGTGGTTGCGGTTGGGGCTGCGGTTCAGGCTGGAGTTTTGGGCGGAGAGGTTAAAGACGTATTGCTTCTGGATGTAACCCCATTAACTTTAGGAATTGAAACATTAGGCGGAGTTTCCACGCCTTTGATATCCAAAAACACAACAATTCCAACCTCTAAATCTCAAATATTCTCCACAGCCGCGGATAATCAGACGCAAGTTGAAATAAATGTTTTGCAGGGAGAGCGTCCAATGGCAATGGACAATAAGAGTCTTGGTCGTTTTATCTTGGATGGAATTCCTCCTGCTCCCCGTGGTGTTCCTCAAGTTGAAGTAGCTTTTGATATTGACGCAAGCGGAATATTAAATGTCAAAGCCAAGGATAAGGCAAGCGGAAAAGAACAAAGCATTAAAATTACAGGATCAACTGGTCTTTCTAAAGATGAGGTTGAGAAAATGACCAAAGAAGCAGAAATGCATGCAAAAGAAGATAGCGAAAAGAAAGAAAAAATAGATAGCCGCAATATGGCAGATTCTCTTATCTTTACAGCAGAAAAAAGCCTTAAAGATGCAGGAGATAAAGCCACTCCAGATCTCAAGAAAGAAGTTGAAGAAAAAATTTCCGCTCTTAAAGCAATTCTGGAGACAGGAACAAAAGAAGATTTGACAGCCAAAACAAAAGATCTTTCAGACAGTTTGCAAAAAGTCGGACAGGCAATGTATCAGCAGCCGGGACAGGGACAGCCAGGAGCGCAAGGGGCAAAGGAAGAAGCCGCCTCCGCTCAAGGCTCCGGGGAGCCAAAGGAAGAAAAGAAAGAAGATAAAAAGAACTCAGAAGAACCGGTTGAAGGAGAAGTCGTTAATTAACCCATACTCATTATGACATCGGGGAAAAGAAGAGCGCTTTTAGCGCTTATTTAGTATAATAAGAGTTTATGGTAGACCCTAAAGATTACTATCAAACGCTTGGAATCACAAAATCCGCAACTGCGGATGAGATAAAAAAAGCTTATCGTAAACTTGCTTTGCAATATCATCCTGACCGCAACAAATCCAAGGATGCAGAGGAAAAGTTTAAAGAAGTTACAAAAGCCTACGAAGTTTTGTCAGATCCTCAAAAAAGACAGACTTATGACCAATTTGGACATGCAGCTTTTGAACAAGGCGCTGGACAAGGCCCCTTCGGCGGAGCGGGCGGGCCATTTGGAGGAGCAGGTGGTTTTAGGCAAGGTCCTTTTTCGTATACCTATACAACTGGTGGAGATGGAGGAGGATTTGATTTTGGCGGATTTACAGACCCATTTGAGATATTTGAACAGTTTTTTGGCGGTGCATCTCAATTTGGCAGGCAACAAAGAAGGCAGGCCTACTCCTTAACTTTGGATTTTCTTGAGGCAGTTCATGGAACTACGAAAAAAGTTAATATTGACGGCAGGTCTCAAACAATAAAAATTCCAGCTGGAGTTGATGAGGGTTCAAGAATTCGGTTTGGGGATTACGATGTTATTGTTGAGGTAAATCCGGACAAGAGATTTCAAAGGGAAGGTTTTGACATTATCGGAGCCTTAGAAATCTCTTTTGCCCAAGCAGCACTGGGTGGAGAAGTCGATATTGAAACAATTGATGGCGATTTGAAACTTAGGATTCCAGGAGGAACCCAGCCAGATACTGCAATTAGACTGCGAGGAAAAGGAGTGCCTCATCTTCATGGCCTTGGCCGCGGAGATCATTATGTGCGAATAAAAGTTACAGTCCCAAGACACTTAACACGTAAACAAAGAGAGCTTTTGGAAGAATTTCAAAATGAGGCTGGCAAAAAAGGCTGGTTCTAGCCCGTAGTCTTCTTTGCTTCCGACCCCTGTGGGGTCACCCCACGAAAATAATCTCAAGTAATAATTTACTTTAGCACTATCTAGCGCTGTAGTAAATTTAGTCCTGGGATTAAAATGCATTCATAAAGTACGCCGCTACATAGCAACATATTTTAAACATAAAACTTGAGGCTAATCCTCTATTTTCTTTGTACTTTTGATCGCAAAATTACAAAAACTCGCAGTGAGAAGTTTTAGGCTGTTGAAGGGGATGGCGGAATTTGGTATACTACAATATACGGATATTCGTCAATGTTAAGAAAAATATTAATATCACGAATTGTTACGAATAAGGAGAAATATTATGCCAGCGGTACAAAGAAGCGAATTTTTATTAGCGCTCAATCAAGTCGCCAACGAAAGAGGCGTTGATGTTGAGGTTGTTTTAGACACAGTAAAAAACGCTATTTTGGCTGCTTACAAGAAAGACCACCCGGATGTTGAGCTCGAAGAGTATTCAACAACTTTGGATAAAAATACAGGAGAAGCCACAATTTTGCACAAAAATAAAGATGTTACACCTCCAGGCTTTGGAAGAATAGCCGCCCAAACAGCAAGACAAGTCATACTCCAGAAAATTAGAGAAAAAGAAAAAGAAGCAATAATCGCAGACTATAGATTAAGAGTCGGAACAATTGTAAATGGAATGATTTTGCGATTTGCAGGACCAAACATCATTGTTGATATTGGGAAAACAGAGGCTTTGATGCCAATTCCTGAACAAATTCCAAATGAGAAATATTACTTGAATCAAAGACTTGCTGTTTACATATCCGAGATTAGAGAAGGACTAAAAGGAGAGGAGATAATTGTTTCAAGAAATAGCAATGGACTTTTGGAAGGACTATTTAAAAGAGAAGTTCCAGAGGTTGGTAAAGGAAGCGTTGTTATAAAAAATATTGCAAGAGAGGGAGGGACAAGAAGCAAAGTGGCTGTTTATTCAAATCAACAGGGAATTGACCCGGTTGGAAGTTGTGTAGGACAGAAAGGGGTGAGAGTGCAGGCTATAATTGCGGAATTTGGAGGAATAGAAAAAATTGATATTATCCAATGGCATGAAAATGCAAAAGATTATATCGCCCAAGCCTTGTCTCCAGCAAAAAATGTGAGAGTTGAGTTGGATAAAAACCCTTCGGCAAGTTTAGGACAAGAGAGAATTGCACACGTTTTTGTTCCGGCTGAAGAACTCTCTTTGGCCATAGGACGCGATGGACAAAATGTGCGCCTTGCTTCAAAATTAACAGATTATAGAATCGAGATTGAGGAAGACCAGACTTTGCCCGCTAAAGCGAGCTTGGAAGAGGCAAGTAAGACCATTAAGAAAGAAGATGAAACACAGAAGGAGAAAAAAGATGAGAGTAAGTAATTTAAAATTTTTAATTTTTAATTTTCAATGAAAATTTCAAATTTCAAATTGAAAATTAGCAGTATATTATGGCAAAGAAAAACTATAAACTACAGAGCGTTTCAAAGAATGTAAGTCTACAGTCCGCTCATCCTGTTGTAGCAGTCTTAGGCCATGTTGATCACGGAAAAACATCACTTTTGGATGCAATTCGAAAGACAAATGTTGTAGCACGTGAGCATGGAGGAATAACGCAAGGAATCGGAGCGTCAAGTGTAGAGCTAACTGTTGAAGGATTTAAAAAACATATAACTTTTATTGATACTCCGGGACATGAAGTCTTTACCCATATGAGAGGACGAGGAACTCAAGCCGCAGACATTGGATTGTTAGTTGTTTCCTCAATTGACGGAGTAATGCCTCAGACCAAAGAAAGTATTAATATTCTCAAAAAAGCACAAATTCCTTTTATTGTTGTGTTAACCAAAGGAGATGTTTCAGGAGGACAGGAGGAAAAAGTAAAAGGACAGCTAGCGAAAGAAGAAGTATTATTAGAGGGCTATGGCGGAGATGTTCCTTTTATTTCCGTATCTAGCAAGACAAATACAAATATAAAAGAATTGCTGGAGATGATCTCTCTTGTTTTTGAAATGAAACAAAAACCAGCTATTGATAATAAATTAAAAGGCATTGTCATTGAATCACGGCTTGATCAAAAGTCAGGACCTAAGGCAACAGTTGTTATTAAATCTGGAGTTTTGAAAGTTCATGATGAGATAGAATGCAAGGGAGTAAAAGCAAGAGTCAGAACTATAATAAATGACAAAGGTCAGCATTTGGATGAAACATCGGTTGGGGAAGCGGTTGAAATTTTGGGATTTGAGAAAGTACCGCCGGTTGGAGGAATAGTAACGAAAAAGGGTGAGGTTTTAGAGACGGGTCATGTCGGAAGTGTTCCCGCCACCCCTGTCAAGCAGGCGAGCTCCGTCGCTTCGCTCGTCCGCTCCTCCAGCGTCACCCCTCAGCTTATTCCTGCTATATTTCATTCTGGACAGGAAGCGATGCCGATGCCTGAAGGCTTTCTAGATGAAAAAGAAGTACCAACGCTTTCGATTATTTTGTGTGCTGACAATCAGGGATCTTTGGAGGCGATTGTAAAATCGTTGCCTAAAGAAGTAAACATCGCGCTTCAAAAAACAGGAGATATTACGACAACTGATGTAATGCTTGGAAAATCAATAAACGCAATAGTTTTAGGTTTTAACACAAGAATAAAACCTGAAATTGCAAAATTTGCAGCCCAAGAAAAAGTTTTGGTCAAAAACTATAAGATTATCTATGAGTTAATTTCGGAGATAAAAGATGCATTTGAGGGAAAGCAGTTGGCGCTAGTTGAGGAAATTTATGGACGGGCGAAAGTGCTTGCATCTTTTCCATTTGAAAAGACAAAAGTTTTGGGAATAAAAGTACAGGAGGGAAGAGTGGCCCGTGGGGACAAAGTGAGATTGACAAGAAAAGAAGAAATTATTGGAGAAAGCACTATCAATTCAGTAAGAATCGGCAAAAATATTGTCTCAAAAATAGAAGAAGGACAAGAAGGAGGGGTCATACTTTCTCCTTTTCTTGACTTTACTATAGGTGATATGTTAATATGCCATGGCTAATTTAATAAGTTAAAAGTTCAAAGGGAAAAGTTTCCGCCAAAGGCGGATCCGCCTCTGGAGGAAAAAGTTAATTTTGAATTTTTAATTTTAAATTTTGGACTTGAGCAAACGTTAATGAGCGATTATGGATAGTGCGATGTTGGAAAAAATCAAGGAACTCCTCGCCAAAAGTGAAACTATTGGTGTTGCTGTTGGTAAAAACCCTGGGATTGACGAGATGGGAGCTGCTTTATCTTTGTATTTAGCTTTTACAGAAGTAGGTAAAAGCGTTACGGTTGCAAGCCCAACGGCGCCAATTGTAGAAATATCTTCATTGGTTGGAATAGACACGGTAAAAAAAGCTTTCGAAGGAGATAAGAGCGGAGATCTTACTGTTTCTTTTCCATACAAGGAGGGAGAAATAGAAAAAATTTCCTACACTTTGGAAGAAGGAAAATTAAATATTTTGGTTAAATCAGGAGAAGATGGGTTAACCTTTAACGAAAAAGACATAGAATATAAAAGAGGAGGAGGCGCGCCAGAGCTTATTTTTGTAGTTGGTACTCCAAGAATATCAGATTTGGGGAATGTTTTTGATATAGAGGTTTTGAAAGACTCAAAAGTTATAAACATTGATTACAAGTCGGAAAACCAAGGTTATGGAGATATACCTCTTCTTGGGAAAGACGCATCTTCTGTTTCAGAATTAGTCGCAAGTATTCTTCAATCTTTGGGATTTAAGATAGATGTTGATATCGCTTCAAATCTCTTGTCAGGAATAATTAGTGCAACAGATAATTTCCAAAACCCACAGATATCTCCTTTGTCTTTTGAAATGGCAGCAATACTTTTGAAAAAAGGAGGAGTAAGACAAGTGAGCAAAAAAAAACAAAGCGTTATTGAAGAAGATTCATTCTTTGCTCCCAAAACCCAACCTAAAATTCCTTCTTTCTCTAAAACTTCAGTTGGTACGGAAGAAAAAAAACAAGAAGTAAGGTTGGATGAAGACAATCCTCCGGATGACTGGCTCGCGCCCAAAATCTACAAGGGATCAACGAATATTTAAGCCTTAAACCAGTGCCTTAATCTGACACCACTTATGCAACATCAATCCCGAAGCTAATTCCATAACTTATAAGGCAAAGCTTTATCAAAAAGGCAGTAATGATTTCGTTAGAAGCTA